>JAAHTH010002088.1_pt1 | contig 15971 bp, 13 predicted proteins | sample 6116091 | NCBI WGS metagenome assembly JAAHTH01 (sample SAMN13939990, study PRJNA603662) | sponge metagenome | isolation source: marine sponge | host: Mycale hentscheli | place: New Zealand | collected 2006 | reverse complement strand
TAATGGTATTAACCCTATCTTTTGACAACATCTACCTTGACAACACCCACCATCTGTACCACCACATGTCGAATCATTACAATCACCCTCACAACCATCATCACCACAAGCACAACAACTGAAGTCATCCCCACCACCACAAGGTTGTTTACACGTCTTACAAAATCCTTCTGCGAATAAACATTTCTTTTTTAATCTCCAACATTTTCCTAATAATGCTAACGCATTGGGATCATCTTTACAGGCTTGTTTATCGCCAGAATCTACTACCCCCTTACAATTCTTTAAATTAATTAAACTACCATTTCCATTATACTCCCACCTTCTAGCATCTTCATTATTAAACGCTACAGGGTTAATAATTGCGTTTAAGTTATTGTAACAATAGTTATTACCACCAGGAAAACCTCTAGGACCTTGAAACCCTCCTGTTGTCTTAGGACACCAAAAGTCTTCTGATCCGTTAGATACACTTGTATTTACTTTAAAATTTGGACCTAAATTATTTGCGAATGGATATCTACCCACAATACCTGTTGCCCCACCATCAATAGCTGCTGGGTTATTTTGATTATCTCCTAATCTACACCATGTTCCTGTACCACCACCATTTATAGCGGGTAAAGTAATTGTGTGACAATTAGTGTCTAATTCACTACCAATAGCTCTCCAACCTACAGAACAATTATTATTGTCAACACCGTTTATATTAAATATTTCATCTTCTAAATTACTACAACTACCAAAACCAGAATCAAAATCACCATCACTTAATTCTTGTGGGTCAATAGGTATATCTGCACTGTCACCCTCGTCATTAGAACCGTTATCCCACTGACCACCTCCATTATTTTGCCACCTCTGTACTTTATACCTAACCTGAACTGTACTATTTTTATAACTTTCACTACATATCCCAACAGGTAATTCTATATCACATATTAACGATATTAATCCGTTAATAAATTGTATGATACCATTAATGAATCCAACCACATGTCCAAATAATACCAATAAAATACAAATGTAACTATATATTGGGTTGATTCCTGTATCTGTTCTATTAGTGGGGAATTTATTTACCCCTTCCGCATTAATAATATCTTTTATCCCTATAAAACCTCTTGATTCATCACCAGTAACGGCAAACCCACCTAAATCAATAGGTAAATCATAATCAAATCCTTTTTGCATCCTACCGATATATTGTTTTACGGTATAAACTTTTTTCCATCTAAAAGGAAAAAACTCTTCTAAATAATTGTACTGATTTGTAATGTCTTCTGAATACTGAGTACCATCAGTTATAGTAGACAATTGTTCGTTTAATGTAAAAGGTTTTTCTTTTTTTAATTCTTTTGTTGAATATTCATCAAAGTTAAAGTTATTATTTGTGTTTGGTACTAAATATTTCGCCCTTTCTCTAAGTCTTTTATCGTTAGAGGTTGCATCCATTGTAATTCTAAACCTATAATCACCTTCTGTAGAAATACCCTTAATACCATCAGGTGAAGGTACTAAATTACCAAATTCATCTGTAACTACCTTTCTAATATTCATTGGTACTAATACTGACCAATTTCCATTATCGTCTATTGTATTATTACTAAAATCAAATGTTTCTATATTACCGTCAACAGTTCTTCTAATCGCTTCAATGTTACCAGGTCCTGTTATAACTTCGTTTAATTTACCCATCTCTCTAGATGGTTTACAATTTTTATTTAATGAGTCTTTTTCGTCATCAGAAAATATACTACCCATAAAGATTGCGGTGGGTGTGATTGATATATTTGGTTCGATATCATATCTATTAATACCTAAACCACTACCAACACTTAAATTATCACACCAATAAGGTTCTACTGTGATAGGAATGTTTTCTGAAAATATCTGTGGTAAACTATCTAAGTTGTTTGAACCTTTATATTTGAATCTACTATCGAATAAATCATCGCTATAACCATCTTTATCAATTAATTCAAATGGTCTTACTGATATAAAACCAATGTCACTAACATCCATATCATAATGAAGAAAATGATCACCAACAGGTATGCCAAACAATATATAATCCCCAGATTCATTGGTTACTGTAGTATATTTATAATATTTTTCGTAAATTTCTAATGTTGTGTTATCATCTAAAACCTCTCTCTTTTTTGGGAAAGTACCTACGGGTGTATGATCAAATGACTGTTGGTTTTTTGGTAAGACATTATACCTAATACCGTTTCTATTTTTTTGGTTTGGGAATGGTTCAGTATATGGATATATTGCAGACTTTACAGGGTCTAATAAATCCACATCTTCTACAGGAACAAATACAGAAACTTTAACATTGGGTACACCAAAACCCCCATTAACTATAACTCTACCTGCGACTACACCATAATCAGAACAAAAATTCTGATAATCGTCTTTTTGAGAAATTTTAAGGCTTAGTATCTCTAACTGATCATAGTTTTGATTAAGATCAACGTTGACATTTATATAACCATTGTTCTCTTGTCCTGGTTTTGTCCTAATTCTGTATGACTTAGACATATACTAATCATTATTTTTATTCTTCGTTATCGTAAATTTCTACTTCCTCAATATCTTTATTAACATACTCAGTAGTTTTCTTAAATTGTCTTTCTCTTTTCTTTAATGTTCTTTTTACCTTAAATTCTGCATACTTTGAAAATATACCCATACAAAAGTCTTTAAACTTTTTAGATGCCGCAGGTAACTTTTTAGGTAAAAATAAAGTTAAAAACAATTGTACTACTAATACTACTAATATAAAAGGTATAGCAATTAATATTACAAAAAATGCGATTAGTTTAAAAAAGAATGTTCCATCGTATAAATTATCTGGTAATAATTTTACTGAGTCGACATCCTCTGAATTCATTGTTGCCGTATTTGATTTTTTACATGTACTACATCCCATAACTTTAATTTTATTATAAAACTAATTCATTTTTTTAAAAAGTAATTATTATGAAGTGGAAATTGTCACTTTTATGTCTTTATTTGGATATTTAATCTCAAACATTGCATTAGGTTCACCAAACAATGTATACCTACCCAATAAATCTATTTGTCTTGTCTCATCATCAATGTATGGTTGTGCAACTTCATTTAATGAATATTTACCATTCTCATTAACTTTATTAAAGACTCTTAAATCTGTAACATTCAATACACCACCAACATTATTTATATTTTCAACCAATTGTGAAATATAAATGTTATCACCCATATCCCACTTATTAATATCTAAATATTCTGTAACTTGACTAATTACACCACTAATAACTTGTCCTTTAGGTACCGATTTTTCTATAAATACATCAATCTCAAACCCTAAATTTAATACTCTACCATTTTTAATGGTAACATAATCGTTTAACATTCTGTAGTCCGCCAAATATTCTGCAATATTTTGTTTTAATGCAGATGTCGCTTGTGTAGTTAATTTACTATTTTCGTCTAAAGCTAAAATAGAAACATTAACTTTATTTCTTTCTTCCCAAACACCAGTCCTAAAAGGTACACCAAATTGTCCTGGCATTAGTGGTACTCTACTTTGATAATCTTTTATAGTTACACATCTATTTTGTGCGGAAAAATTATATCTAACTAAATTTCTAATTTCGTCTACAGATGGTTGTTCTTTTCCACCCAATGCTGGAATAGGGTTATTAACACTAATACTTTCACCAATAATTCTATTAGTGTTTGAATCATCACCATTTATTATAGGTGTAACTGTTCCTAAAGTTGTTATTGTATTAGGTCCGATATTAGTGTCTTCCCCACCACCTACTCTATATCTTACATATAGCGTATTATCTGTTTGTGGTATTTCACCTAAAGATAAATTATTGACAGTTTTACCTATTCTATCTATTTGTCCTTTACAACCAATAAACTCATTTAATTCTGATGTATCTTGATCACCAGCACCAAATATAATTTTACAAAAACCATTATCTGTATATTCACTAATAAATCTTTGTGGTGAATTTTTCCATTTACCTACAACTACACCTTCTCTATCGGAAACCCCATTGTCATCTACAATATAAACTTGTGATTGTGCCAATGCTGGTACTTCATACCAATTTAAATCAAATGTATTATATTCTTCTTCTGTTGGTTGGTTGATGAAGTTAGTACCTTCTTTAGTTATAATATTTTCTATAGATAATACATTATCTTCAGGTAATACAATTTCTAAAAATGGTTTATAATCTGTCCTAGATAATACCTTTTTAAATGTTTTTGTTATACCATTTACCATTATCTCTCTTTTAGTTAATGAGTAGTTTTGTATTCTACCTCTAGCATCAATGTTTGGGATAATTAATCTGTTTGGTATACCTCCAGTTGTAAACGGTGAAGAAAAATCACAATCTTCTAAAAGTTCAAATACTTTACCCGCACCTGACGCTTGCGAACCTTTTAATATTTTAGGTGCATAACTTATATCAAAACCTTGTCCCTTTACAGGTATATTAGTTACAGTCCAATCTACTATAGTAATACTAGGTCTTTTACCTGGTATATTTAAACCAAAAGTTCTCGCCAATTCTAAAACTGATGACCTTTCTTGTGCGTAATTAATTTGTGTTTCGTTAAAGGTTCTATCAGTATGAAATGATAACATATCACCAACCGCAGCGTTTAGTTCCAATAACATCATACCTACAGATGCATCATTAAAATCTGAAAATGTTTCAGGATAATATTTTTGTATGAATTCTATCAGTTGTTGTCTTACATCTGCGAAATTCCTAGCGTTATAATCAATTTTTTTAATCATATCTTAAAAAGTTATTTGTATTGTATCTGTACTAGTAAATGAATCTTCTGTAACTGTGAAAGTTAGTTCCACAACAATAGATTCCTCAACGTCATTATTTTTAAATTCTATACTATTAATGATTACATTAGGGATATAGGTTTTAATTGTTTCATTTAAGTTATCTCTAATCTCTTCATGTGTTATTGCATCATTAGGTTCGAATATATATTTTTTTAAATCACTACCGAAATCAGGCAAATATAATCTTTCACCTTTATTTGTTAATAAAAGATGTAATAAATCCGCTCTTATTGCGTCTCTATCAGTTTGATTTAAATTTAAGTAGAAACCTTTGTTACTATCTTTAAAAGGGAAATCAATATTTATATATCTAGTCTTTGCCATTTGTATATAAATATTGTACTATATATTTTTTGAAAAGAAATGGTAAAATATATAAAAAATTTATTTACACTCTATCTTCATATTGAAAAGTGTCTCTGCTAATGGTGAGAAAACTATTATAATAATATTCTCTTCTTCACCACTTTCTTTTTTCAAAGTAAACTTTGTATCACCTTTTAAAACATTACCATATGAGTCCCATACCTTAAATAAACCTTTTTCTACACCTTTAAGTTTTTTGGTTAAAGTTTCTGCGTTACCATCACCATTTTTGAAAATACTATTTATGGGTGAACCACCAACTTTAGTGATTTCAGCGTTTATAGATTCTAATAACCCATCATTTTGTTTGTACCATACCAATTCACCCGCAAAAATTCTAGGATATCCATCAACTCTATTAGTATTACCTTGTCCAGTAAGTCTACTAGGGTATATATCTTTGTAGAATCTATTTTTAATATTTTTTGGTACACTCATCATTTTATATAAACCGTCACCCTTCTTATATATATCACCAACAAAACCACTCCAAAATTCTTGTTTACCATATTTCACATAAAATCCGTCAGGAACTACCAAAGGATTAAAACTAATTGTAACTTCACCTGCACCTTCGAAAGGCCAATTTCTCTGTAATGTTTTAGTAACAAAATTATTAGGTTTAGTACCTCTACCACCTTTCACTTCATATGATTCATTACACGCTGGTGGTTTAGGTTGTTTCTTACATTCACACTTTTCACCCGACTTAATTAATTCCTCACCTTCATTCGGACACACACATTTAATATTACCTTCGTCATCCTTTTCTTCTTTTAAACCTTTTTGACAACCACATTTATTAGTCTCTTCATTAAGTTCTTGACATGTAGGACATTTTTTCTTTTCTTTTTCACACTCACAATTTTCATTAGGTGCCTTTTCAGTTCTTGCACAAACACATTTTCCATCTACCTCTTTTAAACCTTTTGATTCTGGACAAACACATTTACCATTTGCGTCTTTTTCCATACACTTGTCAGAACATTCTTTAGGTTCAGGTTCAGGATCTTTAACAAAACATAACTTAGCATCAATCATAACAATTTGTCCATTGTTTAAATCAGTAGGTTTATTTTTGTCTATCTTATTACCTGTATATACTGTACCACTTTCATATTCTATCTCCGATTCATTAAACCCATCAGGTAACTTTACATTAGATTCTTTAGCAGAATTTATAATATAAGTTTTTAATTGTTTTAAAACATTTTTTGCTCTGTTTAATGCTAATTTCGTATTTCTACCAGTACCCGCAGAATTACCTTTATATTCTACATCACCAAAACCTGCACATCCTGAAGACCATTTTTTTAACGACTTAGTTCCACTTTTTTCATCATATTCATTACACCATTCTGGTTTAACTTTACCACCATTATTATTACTAGCACCACCAAAAACTTTGACATCACTTAAAACTAAATGTCCACCAGATAAATCTTCACCGAACTTTTCTTTTAAACTGTTTATAAATTTATCGTGAAATTTTTTAGCTCCGTCACCAACAGTAATATTAACATTAAAATTTTCTGTATTAGTTACTACAACACAATTCTCTTCTTTTGATAGTGCACTCATTATAGTAGAAGAAGATTCTTTATTTTTTGAATCACTACTACTCGTAGATTTAGTTGTTGTTTTAACTGTTTTAGTAGATACTTCGTTTATGAGCGAACCTTTTTCGTAAACCATTAAATTTTTAATCCTATCTAATTGTTCTGTTAAATTTTTCATATATAATTTGGCAGTTTAATATAAAAACTGTATATTTGTTATATAAATATAAAACATCTATGAAAAATTTAATCATTACACTATTATTATTTACAACAAACCATATTTTATCACAAAATCATTTCACACACAACCATTTAATAAATAATGTTGTAGAAGACGGCAGATGGGAATCTGACATCAAAATATTCTTATTCGGTAATTACACAAAAAAAGATTCTTTAGAAGTTTTAAAAACGTCAAAAAAATTCAATGATTTATCAGAAACCATTTCTATTAATATTGTTGACAACAGAGATTCATCAAATACTATAATATATTTTCTTACTGATGAAGAGATGAAAGAAATTTATTCTTTTTCTGATGAGACTGACAATATTGGAAATACTTACAATAAAATAGATAGGTATAATGAACATACTATAATAGGTTGTGAAATACAAATTGATACTTATATGAATAAAGTATACGACTCTTTTGACTATGTTATCAGACACGAAATGTTTCATATGTTAGGTTTTAAACATCACCATAACGAAGGTAATTCCATAATGGTTTTGGAAAACTTTACCGAAAAGGATGAAGAAATGATTAAATATTTATACTCAAAAGATTTTAAATTCTAAAACAAAAAAAAGTCACCTTACGATGACTTTCTAATTTCTTCACTACCTCTTTCATGTGGTGGGTTATATGGACAATGTAAACAACCATTACCACAACACCTACCTCTTCTTTTATGGTATGATTCTGTCATAACCATATTACCATCATCATAGTAGTAATCAGAAGGAAGGAGTTTGTTTCCAAACTCCCTCACATATAATTGTTGTACCCAATCGTTTGATGCGTTTATATTCATAACTATACGATTTCACAAGCTCCACCTGCACAAGCAACTTCTCCAGATAGATCGGTATTATCTTGTAATTCTACAATTTTACTTAAATCAACGCTACTTAGTGATTTCATCATTGATTCATATTTTTCTACATCACAATCTTCGAATGGTGCTTGTTGGTATGTCCCTCCATTATATGGTAAAACAGATAAACCATTATAGTGTTCTCTATTATCCCACATCCAGTCACCCGCAAGTTCCCAATCTTCTTCTTTTAATGAAACTGTTGCCGATACGTTATGTGTATTTTGTCCACCTCTATGTCCAAATTTAATCCACTCCTTAGAAACTCTCTTAACTCTATCTAATAACTCAAAAGGTGATTCATATCTTAAAATAGAACCTTCTGGTGATTTTTGTGGGATAGAGATAACTGCAGTATCATGTGGACGGAATACTTCGTCCTCAACTAATTCTGGGTGATTTATAGAAAGGTATGTATAGATTGCTTCATTCTTACCAACTCTAATTCTTCTAATATAGTAGTCATTATGCCAAGCATGAATTCCAGAAGATGTCCCTAAAACCAATGATGATGTACCCGATGGTTTTACTGTAGTAGTTCTAGCCGCTTTATTAATACCAATTAAATTAGCAACTCTTTCATTTTCTTCTTTAACTGCTTTAGCTGCAGATTTCATATCATAACCTAATACAACACCAGATCCAATACCTGTCATTCCAACACCAATCAATGCATCTTTTTGTGTCGTTCTTTTCCATACGTCTCTTAAGTAATGGAAGTCAGTATATCCTGCCTGTAATGTTCCGATAAACGCAGCACCTTTAACTCTTTTTTCAAAGTCTTCTTGCGATTCAATATCTGACGCATTTACTTCACATAAGTTACAAAACTGATAAGGTCTCAAACCTATCTCACAACAAGGGTTAGTACCCCAATCTTTGTCGTTTGAGAAATAAATTCCTGGTTCACCAGCACCACTCAATTCAATTCTTTTCCACAAATCTAAGAAAAATTCTTTAGTTACTTTGTGTCTTAATAATACTGCCGAATTATTAGCCCTACCTCTTTGTGGGTTAAGTTCCCACCAAGATCCTGATTTACAAGATATCATTTCATTGTCATCCGCACTAAATAAACTAATTAATGCTGCCCTACGAATACCACCCGCAAGAACTGCATCTGCAATATGACAAACCATATCGTGTACTTCAATAGGTGATAACTTATCACCATCTGTTTTAGCGTCTAACACTTTCTTAATATTATGAATACAATCTTTTAGTGGTTGAGGTCCTGGTGCCTTACCACCTGATGTCACTAACAATGCACCTTTTTGTCTAATATCTGAAAAATCAAATATAGGTGTTGATGTTTTAACACCGAAATATGATTCTACTAATACTTTAATTGCATCTGCCCATCCTTCGATTGAATCTCCAATCAAATACCTTCTACTTCTCTTAGGATTCGGTTTTCTAATTTCGGGTAATGTATCAACATGATGTTTTTGTACAGAAAAACCTACACCCGTACCACCTAACAAAAGAAACATTGTTTCTGAAAATGCGTCAACGTGATCAATAGGTAAGTATGCACAATTATATACTCTATTTGGTGAAATTTCAATTGGTTTCCCACCGAATTGTAAACTTCTCATAGATGGTAGTATTTTCTTTTCATATACCATCTGATAAACTTCTTCTATCTCATCCTTAATTTTAGGATATTTCTTTTGGTGCATTTCTTTATTTCTACTTACTAATTCTTCCCAAGACTCTCTTCTATTTTTGTTTGGGAGATATTTAGCGTACTTCATATACACCGTAATGTCTGATAAAATTTTGTTTGATAACTCCATATTTTTTAATTTTTTACTTTTTTTTAGAGAAAAGAATCCCTTAATGGTTTAACTTATAAACCATAAAATTCTTTTTCCTAAAATGGTTGATTATTATTTTTCGAACTTCTCTTCTTCTCTAACGTTTTACTAATGAAATCTGAATCCTTCTTCTTCTGTCCTTTTTCGTGTTGTAATATTGATACATCTGTACTTTCACTAGTATCAATAACTAACGTACCATTGTCAAAAACAATGTCATCGAATACTACTCCGTCCCTACCAAAACGTGATTTAAGAATGGCTAATGTTGCTCTTCCTTCTTCTTTCTGTTCTAAAGTTTTAGCAACTGACAATATAAAGTGTCCTATTTGTCCTTTTTTAATTGAACCTCCCATCATATTAGCTTCCACCAAATCTGCACCAATAGCACTTCTGTTACCTTGTACTGCAGTCCAACCAGCAACATCTAATTCTGCTAACATAGTTTCGAATTGTCTCATAACATTTCCTTCTCCACTATATTCATCTTTAAATTGTTTTGTTGGTTGAATACAATCAATGTAGTCAACAAATACGACATCAGGTTTAATACCAGATGAAATTAGTTTACGTAGATATTGTTTAATGTGTGTAATTGTAGTACCATCACTAGACATTTTTTTAAGTATCAAATTACCTTCTAATTCTTGAAATCTAGGGATAATTTCTTTTACTTCTTCTCTTCTATCACCTAATTCACTTAAATTAATCTCAGTAAAACATGTTAAGTGTTTTCTTTGAATTACTTTAACGTTGTCTTCAAAGAAAATCTGTACTACATTTTTACCTTCTAAATACGCAGTGTTCGCCATTCTAGTTATTAATGTAGTTTTACCCACACCAAATGCTGCTAAAATAACTCCTAATTCACCTTTTGATAAACCACCACCCATAAGATTATCAATACCAACTAAACCAGTTGCAATAGGATCTCTAAAATCGTCAGCTAAAACTTCTTCAATCGCATGAAAAATATCTACACCCTCATCTTTTTCAGTACCAACAGATATAGCCTGTTTAACTAATTCTTCACATTCATCATATCTATCAAAATCTCCAATATCTAGAATTTTTTGGATTTTCTGAGTAGCCTTCTTAAGTTCTTGTTGTTTGCAGAACTTAATGGCAACATCTTGTGTATGTAAACAGTCTTTATTGTCAGATTCTCTAACTTCCTTAATAAGTTCAGTTGCAGATTCTCTAGCAATTTCTCTCCTAACTTCACTTTTAATTATGTTAAAAATGGTTTCATAAGACGGAATTGTCTCATATTTTTCATAGTAATCTTTTAAACTAGCCACAATTAATCTCATGTATTCGTTGTCGAAATAATTTGGATCAACGATTGATACGATACTTTCTGAAAACTTATGATCTTCTACTAATTGTTTAACTAATTTAACCTGAAAACTATACCCTAAATAACCTAAATTTAAACTCTCATTTTTCGCCATTCTTTTTCTGATTTTAGTTATTAATAAATATACCGTCTAGCTGGTAACCGCACAAATTTTTTGTATAATTTTTACGACTTAACCCCTGTTGCAAATAATCAATGATTTTTGGTATAATTTTTCTTATATCAACATCATATCTTACATTAGGTGGGTAATCATTACCACTAAAAATTCTTTCACAAACCACTCTTCCTCTGACTTTGATTTGTAAAGTAAAAAAGTCTTCGTTTTCATAAATGTCAACTGGTTCTGTCTGTTCCTCTGTACTAGTTACAAAGTAGTTATAATACCTATCCATATAATTGTATGTTTTATTTTTAAAATGGTTTTGTATTAGTCCAACTGCATCGTCTATAGTTTCTTTTAATTCATATGATTTTAATGATTCTCTATTAAAATTGTTTATTGGAAAGTTTCTTCCAACAATAGGGTTTCCGTTGATTAAAAACAGAAATTCGTAAGGGTGTGTTTTATACTTCTTCTTCATAACTTATACATTTTCTTTTTTGTAATAATTTTTCTCTTTCTTTATTATTGATAGGAATGGTTGTAAAAATTTTATATAACCATCTCTTCCTCCTGGTATTGCCCACATTAAACCATCTTCAATCATCATATTAATTACATTTTTATTCTCTCTACCTTCAGGATCGATAGAGGTATTAAATAAGTAATCTAAATCTGACTTACTTTCTTCTGTTAATAATGGGTTCTCTAAATCTATAATCTTATCGTTAACCTCATAAATCATTTCTTTTTGACTTCCTTTAGTAACTTTATTTAATATATTATCGAGTGTTTTCAATCTAGTTTTTCTTTCTTTTTGTATATCTTCAATTTTACTAAAAATATATTCCAAAGTCAAAGTTTTTTCCATTATTTCAGGAAAAAATTTAACTAAAGTTTTTTCACTAACACCTAATATACCTTTTATGTTATCACTAACATCTCCAGTAATGGTTTTAATTAATTTGAGGTTTGATGGGTGGTGGTCGAAATCTACTAAATAGTTTTCTATTGTTACTATCTTTTTTAAGTTAATAACATACACACTAACCCTTTTATTTATTAATTGACATAAATCTCTGTCATTACTCATAATAACCACATTCTCATCTTCTGAGATGTTTTTTACGTAGTATGCAATAGAATCATCCGCTTCAACAATTTCGTGTCTGTATTGTCTTATAAACAATTCTTCACAATAAGAAATAACTCTTTCTTTTTGTAAGTATAAATCAATTTCTGATGGTGGGGTTTCGTTATAGAAATCTTTGTCTCTATTAGACTTATAGTCTTTGTATATATCGTACCTAAGTCTACCACTAAAAGTACCGTCCCAAAATACATAAACTCTGTCAAACTTATTTTCGTTTAACATTTTTCTAACCATTGTTAGGAATTGAAAAATACCACCTATATGGGTTTCTTTATGATAAAGATTTTTAGCCCCATGATAGGCGGTTTTTAACAACGAGTCTCCGTCTACTAATAAAGTTCTCTGTGTTCTTTTTTTCTTATTTGGTACTCTCACTCATATCTATTAAAAGTTAAACAATTAATTATCTGAGTAATCTACTGGTGTTTCTATTGAGTCACCTTCCTCAACTTCAAAAGATAAGACATCATCACTAACAGTTTCAAATACTTCTGACCAGTATTCTTTATTATCTGCTTTGTAATTGTCTATTGCCTTTTTGTCGTCTTCGATGAAACCATGTGTGGTTGCAAGAATCTTACAATCTGCATAACCTAAACCATTCATATGGTTTTTATGTATACCTACTTTGGTTCTGATTGCGAAATTAACTTTCCTACCTTTATTAGTAGCATTTAACTTAGATATACCTGCACTTTTTTGATTTCCAAATAAGAATACTAAAGCACATGATAGGTAAATAGATTGTCCACCTTTAGGTTGTATTCTAGGTTGCCCAAATGGGTTATCAGGTAAATCTACCCAAGGTTGGTTTACAAATACCATAGAGTTGGTGTAATCAGACGTTACCTTACGAGAAGATGTTATCCTTTGTGCCATTCCCATACCCCATTTTTCAGATATAATTCTTGCAGTATGTTGGTTCCCACCTTTTCCATCAAAACTCATTTGACAAGGTATTGTACCTATAGAATCCCAACAAAAAACAATATCGTGTGGTATTTCACCATTTTTCTGTGCATTTAAAACTTCAGTTACATATTCAAAAGCTTGTTCAATATAATCAAAACCTAATCTATATAATAAAAATCCATCCCAAAAACCGATAACTTCACCTGTTTCTTCATCAATTTCTTCAACATAGTCAGTTTGTAAACCCATTTGTTTTGCGTGTTCAAAACTAAACTTTTGTTCTGTTATAATAAAAACAGGTAAAATACCTTTTTTCTGTGCGTCTACTGCAGTTTTGATTAGTGCAGTAGTTTTTCCAGTGTCTGAGTGTCCTAAAAGCATATTAATCTGACCCATAGCAGGACCTGGAATTCCTGTCGCCTTCTGAAAGGCCTCCCCTAGATCAAAGTACTTTTGTTCTTTGTACCTATCACTAGAGGAAAACTTTTTTCTGATTGACGAAAAATCAGATGCTTTTTTCTTTAAAGGTTTCTTTGGCATAATTTAATTAAAATGGTAATTCATCACCATCATCCAACTTAGAAACTTCAACATCAGTATCATTACCTTTAGATGTAAAATCTTTTTCGAAAGATGTTGTAGTCTCTGTTCTCATCATGTTAATTTCTTCTGTTAGAGAGGCAGTTTCTTTCTCTTCTTTATCTTCTTCAGCCACATATTTCTTTTGCTCTGAATCCCAAACTGGTGTTTTGTTTGTTGCGACAATCTCTAAATATTCTTTTGATTTTTTAGCGTAAACATCTTTAAATGTTTCTTCATTACCCATCCATTCGTTAGCGTAATCTTTATCGTTAGTTAAGATAGATACATCATCTGCCATAATTGTATTAACAACAGAATAATTATTTTGATCTCTTCCAGAAGTGATAACTATATCTCTACCTTCTCTAGGGTCACTAATATCACCTTTTAATTTAAAAACAGGTATTAACTTATCCATAACACCATTTCCATTTCTATAGTGTTTAAATCTCCAAAATTTAACACCATGATCTTCATTATCTCTATCAATTCCCTTTACTACGTAGAATTTTCTAGCGATAAATTCTTTTGCTAATTGTTTAGCTTTTTCAGAACCATCTTCATATAGTGCATCTTTCGCCTCACATAGTGGACAATGTTCACCATCATTTAAATGGTTACAGTAAATTTTTTCATATTTACCATTAACTTCTTTTTCGTGATAAAAAACTTCAGTAAATGGTGAACCACCATCTTTCGATGGTAATATTCTGAAAGTTTTAGTTTGTGACTTTACACCTTTCGGTAATTTTTCTGTAAAGTACTTTTTTAGTCTGTCTTCTGAGGAAATCTTCTTCCCACTTTTTGTTGGTTCAGTATTCTTTTCGTACTGAGCCAAAATTGCATCTAAACTGTTACTCATTGTATTTTTTTTTAATTTATTAATATACAATTATAATGATACTTTATCAAAAAGTCAATAGGTAGAAAAAGAAAAACCCCACTTTTGTGAGGTTTTTTTAATTTTAATGTGTTTTTTATTTTAGTTTAATGAATTGGTAATATTATTTACTCTTTTCATTATCCTTTCCTTATTTTTTACTAAACTTATTTGTGCAATAATTGCAGAAATGTAAGATAACGCCATACCAATACCATCTTTAAGTTTTTTCTTATCAGAATCACTAACCACTTCACCCTTATCGTATTGTTCCATATCTTTCACTAATGAATCAATCTTCTTTTGTAGTTTTTCAGATTTTTTTGTCCTAGCAGCGATTTTTCGTTTATTTTTAAGTCTAGTTAATATATTACCATATTTATATTTTTTTTCAGATTTTAACTCTGTAATAGTAGTCTCCATATCATTTAATATTTTCTCTAATAGTTCTATCTGTTTTTCTGACTCTTCTTTAGATAAAGATGTTTGAGTTCCTCCTGTGGGATTTTCTTCCTCAGTTATTAATGGTAAATCCATTAACTTCCTCATTTGGTTTGTTTCGTCTAATCTTGTTTTCATATTAATCCATTTCTTCTTCTTCGGTATCACCTTCAAAAGATGATCTTATTTCTTTTTCGTCAAAGTTTTCAATATCACTTTGAGTTAACGTATATTCGTCTTCAGGTTCACTAGTATCGTACCCTTCTTTATCTTTCCAATAGTCCGTTAATTTAACACTATAAGGAAATGAATCCATCGATCTCATTTCTAATCTTTCTACAGGTGTGGGATTTCTTTTTTCAATTTCTTTTTCTAAGTCATCAATTTTATTAATAACCCCATCCATATCTGTAACTTGTGATTCTAAATCAGTCAATTTAGATAGTAAGTCATCCATTTTACTACCCATATCATCTACAGATGCTTTTGTTTCTTCTGTTTTATCTACGATATCAGTAACGTCTACCTCTACAGTTTCATCGTCACCACCCATTTCCATATCTTCATCTGCAAATTCATCTTCTACTTCTGTATCAGAACCAAAAGGATCTGTTTCACCACCTTCTTCTGGTGTCTCTTCAGTAGTTTCTTCTTCTGTATCCACTTCTTCGGTATCACCTTCAGGTGTTTCTTCAGCTGCCGCAACTGGATCTTCACCACCTACATCGAAGAAAGGATCTTCGTCTTCTGCGGGTGGATCTTGTTCAGTCAACATATCATCTAATAGTAAATCATCTACTTCACCTTCTTTTT
>JAAHTH010002083.1_pt1 | contig 15984 bp, 17 predicted proteins | sample 6116091 | NCBI WGS metagenome assembly JAAHTH01 (sample SAMN13939990, study PRJNA603662) | sponge metagenome | isolation source: marine sponge | host: Mycale hentscheli | place: New Zealand | collected 2006 | reverse complement strand
AGCCTGAAACGTCAACCCCAAATAATCAGATTTTCAAGGACTCGGAGTATATCTAACTTTTTGAAGAGCGCAGTATTTCTGAAGATACCAAAGCTCTGAATAAGAAGCTCATAGAATTTGCTGAGGCAGGTCCTGATATGTGGCGATTTTCTCCTCAGGCTATCCGGCAAGCACGGCGCGAAGGAAAGAGTTCATTTCCTTGGGAAGAGCCAGACCCCAACGCTGAGAATTTCACAATTAGGGGACCGGCCGGCAATCTGAACTTGCGTGCCATTCAGCCAGACCATAAAAGTCCGCGCGGTGTCTTTATGCATATTCATGGCGGAGGATGGATGCTGGGTGCATCAGATTTACAAGATGAACGCCTGAAACAGATGGTAAATGATACTGGTCTGACATGTGTTTCAGTTGATTACAGGCTGGTACCAGAGGCGCCTTATCCAGCAGCCTGTGATGGTTGTGAAGCCGCAGCGGTTTGGCTTGCCAACGAAGGACATACAAAATTTAACACGGACTTTCTGGCAATCGGCGGTGACAGTGCTGGCGGTCATCTGACAGCCAATGCGCTTTTGAGGTTAAGGAACAAACATCAGCTCACGCCTTTTTCAGCGGCGATTTTTATGGCAGGAGCTTTTGACATGGGAGGCACGCCGAGCACACGTAATTTTCATACCAAACCTGTTCTGACCACACGTGACATGGACAAATTCAATGAGGCATTCTTGCAAAACAATGAGGACTTCAAGGATCCTGACGTTTCGCCGCTATATGCAGATCTAAGCGGCATGCCACCTGCGCATTTTAGTGTTGGAACCCGTGATGCACTGCTTGATGATTCAATTTTCATGGCGAATAAATGGGTGCAATCTCAAGCTGATACCGAATTAGATATCTACCCTGGTGGCTGCCATGTATTTCAATACTTTCCAGACCTTGCACAAAGCAAAGAAAGCCGTAAAAAGATGAGTGAGTTCCTGAACCGCCTGATTGGATAATCCCATTGGAAAACACCCCAACTTATATCTATAAAATCGCCACCCAAGATCAGTGGGAGGAAGCAACCAGTCTTGGGGTGTTTAAGGGTGCACCTATCGATTTGCAGGACGGATACATTCATTTTTCAACTGCTGAGCAAGCCAAGGAAACTGCAACCAAACATTTTCATGGCCAAAAAAACCTGAAACTTGTAAAAGTCGCAACTCAACCGCTGGGCGAACTTCTAAAATGGGAAGTATCGCGCGCGGGGGGGGGGGCTTTATTTCCTCATCTTTATGCTGACCTTAAAACAGATGATGCAATATCGGTTGTCAATCTTGAACAAGATGGGACGGGCGGCCATGTTTTTCCGGATGATTTATCATGAGCCTCTTTGAACTTGCATCCCAGATGGCGCGACCTGCTCTCTTTTCATTTTCGCCGGAAAAAGCCCACACGCTTTCGATCAAGGCATTGAAAAGCGGTATGGTTCCTGGCGCAACTTTTTCGATTGATGCCCGCCTTGAGACGAAGCTTGGTGGCCTTACATTTCCCAACCCGGTTGGACTTGCCGCAGGGTATGACAAAAACGCAGAAGTGCCCGATGCCATATTAAAACTGGGCTTTGGGTTTACCGAAGTTGGGACGATTACGCCACTTGGACAATCAGGAAACCCCAAACCCCGTATCTTCCGTCTGGTGGAAGATGATGCGGTAATCAATCGTTTGGGTTTTAACAACGAAGGTCATGCCGCAGCGCTCGCGAGACTAGAAGCACGTCACGATAAAGGTGGCGTCGTTGGTGTAAATATCGGTGCAAATAAAACATCTGAAGACTTTGTTGCCGACTATGAAAAAGGCATCGAAACATTCTTTGAAGTAGCTTCGTATTTTACAGCAAATATTTCATCTCCCAACACGCCCGGTTTAAGAAACTTGCAGGCCGCTGATGCGCTACAAACGCTTCTTGACCGTATTTTTGCCAAGGTGAATAAATGCGAGCAAAAGTCGAAAAAGTCTGTACCAGTTTTCTTAAAAATAGCACCTGATCTTACCGAGTACGAGATGGATGATATTGCAGAAGTGGTAAAGAAATCTCATCTCGATGCGTTGATCGTTTCCAATACCACGCTTGATCGTGCCGGTCTGAAAGATAAAAAGCAGGCCACGCAGGCAGGCGGACTGTCCGGGAAACCACTGTTTGCAAAATCAACAAAAGTTCTTGCCAACATGCGCATGCGCCTTGACCCCGATATGCCATTGATTGGCGTTGGTGGCATCTCAAGCGCTGATGATGTCATTGCTAAAATGCAAGCCGGTGCGTCGCTGGTACAGCTTTATACTGGTCTGATATATGGAGGCCCATGTCTTCCAACAAAAATCATGCAAGACTTAAGCGCATACATGTATAAGAATGAAATCAATCACATTAGTGAACTTGTTGGCAGCAAGACTGACGATTGGCTTGGAGGGTAAATCATGAGTGACGTTACAATCTGGCACAACCCACGATGTTCAAAATCTAGACAAACACTGGAGCTCCTCATCGAGAACGGGCATGATCCTAAAGTTGTGGAGTATGTGAATTCGGCGCCAAATCGCACCGAAATTTTACAAGCGCTTGTTAAACTTAGACTAAGCGCGCACGATTTAATGCGAACTGGGGATATAACTTATAAGGAGCTTGGTCTTTCGAAAGACACGCCAGATAAAATTCTTGTTCAAGCGATGCATGAAAACCCTATTTTGATTGAACGTCCAGTTGTATTTGCAAACGGCAAGGCTTCCATTGGACGTCCACCAGAACAGGTTTTGGAAATTCTTTAAGCCAAAAATGTCTGCCGAACTTTAGAATTTAATCGTGCTGACAAGGTCAGCCCTCTGAATATAACAAAACAATGTAGCGCCAACCATAGACGGTGATTGCCTAGAGGCTCTTTTACCAACCACCAGACTACTAAATAACCAGCGAGCGATACAATCATCATGATGCTCATATCGCGCGACCATGTAGCACCAATGAAAACCCCATCCATCTGAAAAGCTAGCATACCCGATAATGGAATGAAGGCTGCCCATGCAAGATAGATCAGTGCTTCGCTTCGAACTTCGTTGATGGTTGTCATCAGGTTGATCAAAGCAGGACCAACAAACCAGAATATCAAAGAGCACACAACGGCCATTACCGTGCTCCAAAACAAAGTCAATTTAAACCCTCGCCAAAAACCTGGCTTGTAATTTGCACCAATTGAACGCCCGACAATTTGCTCAGCAGCGATTGCAAGACCATCCAAAAAATAGCCTGATATTAAAAAGAAATGCATGAGAATGGCATTTGCAGCCAGCGTTAAATCACCAAAGCCCGCACCTTGTGCCGTGAAATAGGCAAAAGCAAAAAGCAGAGCGAAAGAACGCAGCATAATATCTGCATTTAGATTGACCAGCCGGGACAAGGCATTCTTGTCCAAAATTCGTTTCCGCGAAGGCCGAACAGAATGGTCCAACGTACGCCAACAAATATAAATTCCTATGACAAAAGCAAGTATTTCACCAATGATTGTGGCAATTGCAACGCCTTCAATGCCCCACTCCAGGATGAGACCCAAATAGAGGCTGAAAATAATATTGGTACCGTTAAGAACAATCTGCACTGCGAGTGTTGTGTAAGATTTACCCAAACCCAGCAACCAACCCAGGATTGCATAATTGCTCAACGAAAAGGGGGCGGAAAGCATCCGGATCAGAAAATAGGTCTTGGTAGCATCAGCAACTGCTTCGCTGGGAGCCATAAACCATAATCCAAGCCGATTAACAATGGGCTTAACAAGATCATCACAATGCCGCTTGAAAACGCAATTGCAAGCGCCCTGAATAAAATTGCCTGTTTTTCTTTTTCATCTTCCGCGCCAAAGGCTTGGGATGTCAGCCCTGTCGTTCCTGAACGCAAAAAATTGAATGTTGTAAAAACTAGATCAATGATAATAGCGCCCACCGCCAGTCCGCCGATGAGTGCTTCTACTCCCAAGCGACCAACAACGGCTGTATCAACCAATCCCAGCAAGGGTGTCGTGATGTACGCCAAGGTCATTGGTACCGCCAGTTGCAGAACGGTCTTGTGGGTTACTTCAAATTTCTTGGCCTTTGATGAGGCCGAAGCAGTGCTCATTTTTTGAAGTTTAAAAAGCGCAGAAGCAGGAAGATTGGTACGACAATCGCCGCACCCCAAAGGAAGTACTTACCCACCCGTCCAAGAGCCTCAAAGCCAAGGTTATAAAGGCTGATGAAGAAATCACGGATACCATACCAGACATCATAAGGTGTAAAATTTAATGCGCTCATTACAATTCCAACCACAAATGATATGACAAGCAGTTTGATAATGGTGCGACCTAAGCTATCGCCTAGAAATGTGGTCAACTTGTCAGACATGGTTCTTCCCTTGCAGTGTTTCTAGCTCATAGGTATAGGCGCTGAATAGGTATTTCAAGAGAAACTATTGTAGGCCAACAGGATCGATGACCCCGCGCTTACAACCAACAGTAAGTGTTGGAGACGATTGTATTAACTCATTAAAAACAAGTTTATCAATTGGAAGTAATTTCAGCTTAATGCTGATTTTAATTTCATTGATCAACGTTCGCCTTCCATCACGCTTGCAAGATACGCCAATTCGGCTGCCAGCACCTTTGCCGAAGGATTTTTCCATCGCTTTTGCAATCTGCTTTGAGGTGACTTCCTTGCCGATATTATCTGAAAAAAGCACCCTGATCGGGGATTTGTTTACAGCATCAAGAATAGCAATTGAAAGTTCGAAATATTGCTGAGGATTGATATTTGTTTCCATACAAGTGCCATGTTTAAACCACTCATGGCGATGTAAATTTGAGCGATAGCTAGGCATCATTTTGGATAAGTCCTTGCGGAGATTTTTTGAAAGCTTCAACCTTGGAAGCTGGTTCCATCGGCCTTTTTATCCCGGTCAATTATGCTGTCCAGGACATCACAATAAAAATTGCCGCGTGGCTGAGGCCATAGCCCGTGTAGTGAAAAATTCTGGGTGTCAAAACGGCCCTCACGTTGCGAGCGACACTCGGGTTTATTGGGTTTGCTTTCACAAAATGCTGGTTGCCAGCTTAGTGCGAGGATGTAGTTTTGGCCATTGCCTGAAATCGGCTTGTCAGGGTCCGGTTGAGCCGGCCAATAAAGCCAGGCAACAGCCAAGGCAATGATGGATAAAAACAGGATGTTAAAAATTTCTTTTTTCATTCGACCTTCGCATCTCTCCTCACTACATTACATGGTGTGACCAAAAATACGACACTCAATTCCAGTGGAGAAACTCTACCTTTTTTCCTGCCTGAACCGTTTCAAGAATGGTTTTCAGGTCATGGTTGGCAACCGCGCGCTCATCAGCTGGAACTGCTGTCAAAAATGCAGGCCAGTCATTCAACTCTTTTGATTGCGCCAACAGGTGCTGGAAAAACACTTGCCGGGTTTTTACCTACGCTTGTTGAACTTTCGCAACTCAAAAAACACAAACCCGGACAGAAAAAACGCGGCGTGCATACGCTTTATATATCGCCGCTAAAAGCGCTTGCGGTTGATATCAAACGAAATCTCGAAAAACCGATTGAAGAGATGGGGCTTAACATTGAACTTGAAACGCGCACAGGCGATACATCTGCATCTCGTCGGCAACGCCAGAAGCTTTCACCTCCCCAGATTATGCTAACCACACCAGAGCAACTGGCTCTGCTGATTTCAAACAAGGATGCCGGCCATTTCTTTGACGGACTTGAAACCGTAATATTTGACGAACTGCATTCTCTGGTTACATCAAAACGCGGGCAACTGCTTTCGCTCGGCCTTTCTCGCCTTAGAACCTTACGCCCAAATTTGAAAACAATTGGATTATCAGCAACAGTTTCTGAACCCGATGATTTGCGAAGGTGGTTGGTAAAACAACCACCACATGGGGAAATTGCCCTATCAGAGTTTATCAAGCTTGAGGGCGGAGCAAAGCCTGAAATTACAATTCTAAAATCTGAAGAGCGGGTGCCCTGGGCTGGTCATTCAGCACGGTATGCAATGAACGATGTTTATGAAGCCATTCAAAAACATCAAACCACATTGCTGTTTGTGAATACTCGTTCTCAGGCTGAATTACTGTTTCGCGAACTTTGGAAACTGAATGAGGATACGCTGCCAATTGCACTTCATCATGGTTCATTGGATGTCAGCCAACGGCGCCGTGTCGAAGACGCGATGCAGCAAAACGAGTTGCGGGCTGTGATAGCAACCTCCACGCTTGATCTGGGTATCGACTGGGGCGATGTTGATCTTGTTGTGCATGTGGGAGCGCCGAAAGGAGCAAGCCGCCTTGCCCAGCGTATTGGACGGGCAAACCACCGCATTGATGAACCTTCGCGGGCAATTCTTGTTCCCTCCAACCGCTTTGAAGTCATGGAATGTCAGGCAGCGCTTGATGCAAACTATCTGGGTGCTCAAGATACACCAGCATTGCGGGAAGGAGCATTTGATGTACTTGCTCAACATGTTTTGGGCACTGCATGTGCGGGTCCGTTTTTTGAAGATGAACTTTTTGAAGAGATTACTTCTGCAGCACCATATGCCGAGTTAGAGCGTGAAAGCTTTAACCAGGTTCTACAGTTTGTCGCAACCGGTGGCTATGCGCTCAAAACTTACGAGCAATACGCCAAAATTCGCAAGGTGGAAGATAATTCCTTGCGCCTTACTCATCCTCGTCTTGCCCAACGTTATAGAATGAATTGCGGGACGATTATTCAATCGCCCATGCTGGATGTGCGTCTTACAAGAAAGAAAGGGCGAAATGCCAACTTTCAGGGCGGACCCATGCTTGGCAAGATCGAAGAAGGTTTTATTGAAAGCCTATCTCCTAGCGATACGTTTATGTTTTCAGGACAGACATTAAGGCTCGAAGGCATTCGCGAAGCTGCATGTTATGTTTCCAAAGCCATTGGAAGCGATCCAAAGGTGCCTACCTATGCGGGTGGCAGCTTTCCACTATCGACCTACCTGGCTGATCTGGTGCGCCAGATGTTAGCAAATCCCAAGCAATGGAAAAAACTTCCCTCTCAGGTCAGCGAATGGCTTTCCATTCAAAGTCAAAATTCCATTCTGCCCAAGGAAAACCAACTTCTAATAGAAACATTTCCAAGAGGCGACAGGTATTACATGGTTGCCTATCCATTTGAAGGCCGTCTGGCTCACCAAACCCTGGGTATGTTGCTAACACGCAGACTGGAACGGATGCGTGCCAAACCCCTTGGTTTTGTTGCCAGTGATTATGCGATTGCAATTTGGGGGTTGAAGGACTTCTCGAAACTCTTCAAAGGCGGCAACCTATCTTTAGAGGGGCTCTTTGATGAAGACATGCTGGGTGATGATTTGGAAACATGGCTGAATGAATCATTTTTGCTCAAAAGAACGTTTAGAGATTGCGCCACGATTGCCGGACTGATTGAAAGGCGTTTTCCTGGCAAGGAAAAGACCGGACGACAAATGACAGTGTCTTCAGATTTGATTTATGATGTCTTGCGAACGCACGAACCAGATCACGTTTTGTTGCAGGCAACTCGCCAGGAGGCTGCTTACGGGTTGTTGGATATTCGCCGCCTGGGTGAAATGTTGTCGCGCATCAAGACACGAATCGTGCATAAGTCCCTAGACAAGATCTCTCCCCTTGCCGTTCCAATCATGATGGAAATCGGCAAGGAGGGGATTGCTGGTGAAGCTCAGGAAAGCCTTCTTCGAGAAGCTGCAACCGGATTGGCGGATATCGATTGATGAATGGATTGGCGACAAAAAACACATCTACAGGTATGGACATTGAGTTTCTGGGCAATCAATTTTCGCTGGATTCAACCGGCTGCCTTTTCTGGCGAGAAGAAAGCCTTCTTGTTGTCTCCGACCTTCACCTTGAAAAAGGATCATCTTTTGCTGCCAAAAAAGGGTTGTTTATCCCGCCTTATGATACGCAAGCAACGCTAGAAACTTTGGCTCTGCGAATTGACCATTGGCAGCCCAAAACTGTTTTGTCACTTGGCGATAGTTTCCACGATGATGACGCAGCCTCCAGATTGCCAAAAAGCTATAAACAGCACTTGTCGCAACTGATGCTTGGCCGTGACTGGATATGGGTAAGTGGCAATCACGACCCCTCTCCTCCAAAGGATCTGGGCGGTACATTTTGTGAGGAAATTCACATCGGTGCTGTTAATTTTTGCCACGAACCCAAACCCCAATTCAGCCAAGGTGAAATTGCCGGTCACCTTCACCCTTCCGCAAAAATCAGACAGCGCGGGAAGGCCGTTCGGCGGCGCTGTTTTATTGGTGATGGCAAACGCATGATCATGCCAGCATTTGGTTCTTTTACGGGTGGGTTAAACGTTCTTGATGAAGCTTACGCAAATTTGTTCAACGGCCGGAATTTTAACAGCTGGATGTTGAGTGGTGATTGCGTTTTTGAAATTGAGGGTAAAAAGCTGGTAAAATAATACCGGTTTATGCGACAGCGAATAATACAGCTATATGGGCTGCAGCAACCAGGAATGTCAGGGTAATCCTAATTTTGCCAAACCAGGGCGCAACCTTAGCCTTGTTGATATAGAAACTATCCCAAACGCCATGCAAACAAAATAGAACCAGCAAGGTCAGAATGGTATAGGCATCTGGAAGCAATAACGCGAACCATGCCAGTATGGATGCACCACTGAGAAAAGCAGGTTTTTATTCTCGAGTGGTTCATTGGCAATCGCAAAACCCCAACGAATGCCGCCAAGAAAAGATAAAATAATTGCAGACCAGACTTTGAACATATCAAAAAGACTGGTGAAAAGCTCATTGCCAGTTCCCAGTGCATAAAGCCCCACAGCTAAAATAGCGAAAGGAATAAAGCCGACTAATGAGAGACCCCAAGCTAAATTTGCTGTTTTGTTTTCAAGCAAATTGCAACTCCTCTTTATTAACTCTTGCGGAAAATAGCGTTCGCAGCCCATGCGGTAAATATGGCTATTAGCACCACCATGATGCCGTATAAAATACCATGTTCATGGGCTAAATCATAAATCCATCTCTCGAAACCAATTTTTTCAATTGTAAAGCTGGATCTATTTGTTCCCAAGATTTCGCCTTTGCGAAACAGGTAAGCTGTTACGGTATGTTCACCAATTGGTACATTTGCCGGAATATCCAATGTTGCCCGAAACAGGCTTGGACTCAATTGTTTTAATGTCCCTGGAATTTCAGAGAATAAATCCTGTTCAATTCGAAGCCTGAGCAATGCGTCAGAAAATTCGCCTGGATTCATTATCAATTTTTTTTCGCCCTCCACCGGGATATTCTTGCCAAGATTATTAATACCAAGGCTAATCGGTGAAAGAACAATTGAATTTGCAATCAGATTTAAAGGACGAGCTGATAAAATGGAATAGAACGAAGGAACGGCCTCGTAGTTTTCAGATTGGTTGTTAATCCAAATCCCACCGATGCGTTCCTTTTTGCGGATTACTACATCTTCTGGCGCGCCTTCAACCCGAACCACCACATCATACTCACCGCGATAAAGCGCTGCCTGGTCTTTGGTTTCGATCGAACCAAAAATTGCAATTTTTGCACCATCAAAACTTGAGCTGACCGGCACCTGATCAACAGAAATACCCATTTGTAGCGATTCTGCCTTTGACGGCAAAATTGCTGTAAACATCATGATGGTTGCAAAGACGAATAGACGGAGTGATTTTTGCATTAGTGGCCACCCCCATCCAAGCTGCCGATAATGTTGAAAAAATCGACCGGAGTTGCAACAAGATCATACCCCAAGCGAATACAAACACCCAAGACCAATAGCCCCAAGAGTGCACGTAGCTGCTCGCCTTTTAATTTATGGCCAGCTGCCGCTCCAAATTGAGCACCGATCACGCCACCAACCATCAAGATCAAAGCAAGTACAACATCAACGGTTTGGTTGGTTGCCGACTGAATGATGGTGGTGTAGCCCGTCACGAAGATAATCTGAAACAAAGATGTTCCGATAACAACATTGGTTGGAACGCGAAGAAGATAAATCATCGCCGGCACCATAATGAAACCGCCGCCAACACCCATGATTGCAGCGAGAATACCAACTAGCGTGCCAAGTACCAAAACCGGAATGACGCTTAAATAAAGCTTGGATTTGCGAAAACGCACCTTGAAGGGAAGCTTGTGTATAAAACTATCATGGCTTGTTTTGCGTTTTGGTGGAGCATCGTCTTTTTTGGATTTACGTATCGCGTTGAGGCTTTCAATCGTCATCAATGTACCGATTGAGCCTAAAAATATGACGTAGAGAATAGAAATAATAAGATCGAGTTGCCCAGCGCTTCTTAAGGATGAGAAAATATAAACACCCAAAGTCGAGCCAAATAGACCTCCAATCAGGAGCATTATCCCGAGTTTTACGTCTACAGTGCCTTTCCTAAAATGAGCAAGCGCTCCTGAAAATGAGGAGGCAACAATCTGGTTTGTTTCCGTTGCAACAGCAACAGCTGGTGGAATGTTGTAAAAAATCAGCAGTGGCGTCATCAAAAAGCCGCCGCCAACACCAAACATGCCTGACAGAAAGCCAACAGCAGCCCCCATCCCGAAAAGGATAAAGATGTTAACGGACATTTCCGCTATAGGAAGATAGATGCTCACAGCATCCTCCAGAAAAATCGAGAATTACAAAACCGGCAAGAAGACATCAGCCACCAGCAAGTGTTATTTGCGGTTTATTGCGCCTCGAAAAACCGAATGTCAATGCATGAACCATCACAGTTGCTTAAAATAATAGGTCCAGTTGCCCAAAGAACTGGTTTTAACGAATGCCAATAAGAATTTTACTGTGAACGCCTTTGTTATTGCCAAGATCAATATGCCCATCATCATAGGTAAACTGACTAATTTTGGTGACTGAATTGCCACTGGCAACACCAATTCTGCGCTTGGAACATTCAGCACCCGTACAAATAAAATTTTGGGCGCGTCTTACATTTGATTTGATCGCCTTTAGCGAAGTGCCTTCAATGATGCCCAAGTAATTTACCGGTATACCTTTTCGAGCCAAACGGCTGGCGATATCGCTGACCATATTAGCACCATAGCTAATTCCGATGAGATTAACTGGTTCGTTTGGATTTCGTTTATATCTGGCTTCAATATCCGCTAAAATATTTGGCTTGATTATTCGATTGCCCTTGATGGAAGTAATATAGCTGAAAACTTTTGAACCTGGTATTTTTTTACCCAAATTATTCATGCCATACCCGATAAATGGAACAGCACTTGCTAACCCATTTACGATATAAGTTCTTGCATGTGCTTGGGACGTTGTAAAACCAACTGCCATTGCAGTGCATAAAACAGTCAAGAAGTTCTTACTCAAGAATTTCATCATAAAACTCTCTCCTTTTTCCGAATCTCTTGCCTCTACATAATCATTGTAGAAAATTTCAAGAATTTATTGAAGAGTTTTATGCTCTTAGAACCTAAAATCAGCTTTCTTCTGTGTGCAGTTTCTTTCCCTTTTTGAAGAAAATAATCAGGAGCGGTATGCAACCAATAATTGTTAGCCCAATCAATATCCACCATTTGGAAAACCCTGCATCCTGAACTCTTCTAATGGCGACAGTCAAAGTTGGAATCAGCAGCAGAAAAAGACTTACAAGCGAAAGCCATTTTGGCGCATCTTGATCAAAGGCCATGACTTCTTGTCCAGAGAGATTTGCTATCCACGGGCCGAAAAATGCACCATCAACAATCAATGTTATGCAAAGAAAAATACAAACAAATAGCAACCAAAACCAGAAATCACCTCTGTTGGATACGCCATTGATGTTTGCGTAATTCTTAAAGCCGTTACTGATTGCCTTGATAAGTCTCATTGAACGACCTTTTATGCTTCTCAGTTAAATTGCTACGGCCTTGAGTGCTTTCAAAAACTCGCTATCGATTTGCCCGTTTACCGGCAAACCTGCTTTTTGTTGGAATGCTGCAACTGCATTACGGGTTTTCTGGCCCATCACACCATCTGCTACACCTGCATTGAAGCCTACCTTGGATAGCAAAATTTGAGTTTGTGCAATAACGCTGCGGTCTATCTTGATTGCAGGCGCTGCGACTGTTGCCTCAGGTGCTTTCCATGCTTCAGTAACAGGAACTTCATTTGCCGCTTCCACAACTTCCATAGGCTTCCAGTCATTGACAAGGGATTTTGCAACTTCCAGTTGGTCAGGTTGTATTGCATTTGCAATAACATCACGTTTGTTTCCAGCATCTTTGTCGCCAGCCTTTGCCGCTATAGCAAACCATTTGTAGGCTTCAACCAAATTAACTTCTGTACCGAAGCCTTTTGTGTGGAATATTCCAGCGTTTACCTGACTATCACGAACCCCATAGTCAGCAGCATTGCTGAACCATTTAAATGCTTCACTCATATTTGGCTCGGCAGATAATGCGTTTGGCGTAGCTGTCAATACAGCCAAGTTGTGCATGGCTATGATGTTTCCACCCCTCGCCGCTTGCTCATACCACTGTGCAGCAACTGCAGGATCTTTATCCACCCCTAGGCCTTTTTCATTAAAGTTGCCAATGATATATTGTGCTGGTGCAAAACCCATATTGGCTGCGCGTTCATACCATTCAGCTGCTTTCTTAAGGTTCTTTTCAGTACCGGTACCATCGGTATACCGCTTGCCAATTTCAAAAAGTGCAGCGGGCTCGCCATTTTGAACTGCTTCCTTCAATTCCGCTGAAACAAAGTTGAGTTCATCGGCAAGCACAAAGCTGGCTGGTGCCGGATTTTCATTTAAATTGACGCTAGCAAGATTAACCTCTTGAGCCAATTTTGGTGCTTCTTGTTCTTCAGCAACTGACTGTATATCTGGCTGAACATCAAGAGGCGCGACTTCATCTACATTTTCTTCTACGGTGCCAGATTCTGTAGTTGTCTCAATTGGTGTAACTGTGTTTTGTGCAGGAACCGTTGATGCTTGTAGTGGCACATCACTAACTGTTTCTTCCAATTGAACGCTATTCTCTACTTCTGCTGTTTGAGATTCACCTCCACCAAGGAATTTAGCAGAAAGAGTTGTCGCCAATACCACAAACAGCGCTGCTGCTGCAGCCATAATGATTACTTTTTTCCGCTTGGCAAATAGACTTGGAAGAGAAGCGAACAGGCTTTTGCTTGTTTTTTCTCCAATCTCTTCTTCAACTACTCCAGCTTCTTGAGCAGCGGCTTGGGCTGCTCTTCGTGCAGCGGCAATAAATTCGGTTCCAGAGGAATCAATTCCGGACCCTCTATTGTTTTTGCGTTGCTCATTTGCCTGGCGCACTAGTGCAGCCAAATCTGGCCCACCGGAACCTGGCTCTAATGCAACATCAGGATCACCTTCTTGTTTTGGTTTGCTTTGACCCTCAACCATTGGATCCATAACCATTGCTGGTGTATCATCTGCAGGCAGTTCGGGTGTTTCTACATCAATTGGCTCTGGATCACTGAATTCTGGTTCTGCAATTTCTTGCGCAGAGGCCTCAAAATCCTGTTGCTCAATGGATTCTGCATGAGGCGTTTCAATTTCAGGTTCAGCAATTACCGGGGCATCAACTTGAGATGATGCAGCGGCCATTCTGGCAGCTTTAACCAAATCAGCAGCTGGATTACGTGCTGACTTTGACATTTCCTCTTTTACAGGCTCTTGCTCTGGATCTGGTTCTGGTGTTGGAACTGCCAGTTCTGGCTCAGGTGCCACGAGAGTTGACTCTGCAGGTACAAAATCTTGTGGCGGTTGTGCCAAGTTTTCAGCAACCGCTACAGGAATTGGATCTTGGTCTGCTGCATGAGCACCAACGTGACCAGAAAGGCCCGTCTCAATATTGCCTAATCTTTCAACCATCAAATCCAATGTTTGAGTTACAGCACCGAATGCTTCAACATTTGTTGAGTTGGATGTCTCTGCCTTATTATTTATTTGCGCCAGAAGTTCTGACATGGAACTTAAGACACTAGTGTCCATCTGCGTGTCGCCAGCTGCCATCTTTGGCATTGCCTGAACTGACATTTTAACAGCGTCTTCTGCAACTTTTGATGCAAGCTCAATAGTTATGTCACGATTTGCACCAAGTTGCTCTTCGATGCCAGTTAAACGGCTTGCGATTGGATCTAGTGAAATATCACCTGTTTGCGAAGCACCACTGAGCTGACTGGAGATTTCAGTTAATTGTTGTTCAATTGAAGCCAAACCACTAGCTGAAAGATTTTCTGAAGATGGTGACGCCAATTGATCGATTGCACCAGCAATTTGTTCAAGTTGCTGAACAATAATTTCATTCGTGGCGTTGTTGCCATTATCGCTCTGACCACTTGGTGTTGATAGATTATCTATAGCAGCTGATATGTGCTCAAGTTGCTGAGCCATCTGATCGTTCGAGTTGCTGCTGTGCGATTGTGTCTGTGACTGGCTGATTTGGTCTACAAGTTCATCCATGCGCTGGAGAAGCGAATTGTTTTCATCTCCACTGAGTGGAGCGGACATTGAAACAGATGCCAAATTTTCCAGTTTTTCAGGCAGTTTACCAATCTGTGCTTCCATGCTCTCAAATTCTGGAGATCCAGCACCCATCAGATTTTGAATATCGGATAATTTGGCTTCCAGCCGTTCAAAATCTGAATGATCTACTTCTGGGGCTTGAAGACTAAAACCATCCAGTGTTTTTGCCATGTCAGAAACACGCGCTTCAATGCGTTCCAAGTTATTGACATTGCCATCATTAAGAGAAAGCGCAACAATTGCCCTGGTAATTTCTTCAAGCCGCATTTCAACGCTTGAGATTTCTGATGGTGTTGCATCGGACGAACCGTTATCCAGGTTCTCTACCACTTGTTGTAATTGCAGGATTTGTTTTGAGAGCTCTTGGTGGTTGTTTTCAATCGCATCGACATAGCTGTCTGGTGTCGCAATAGATGTCTGCATGGCTTGATACAGGTCTTCGAGACGCTTGGTTATGTCATCATGGCTAACTTCTAAAGTTTGAGCGTAAGCATTTGGATTGGACAGGGTCGAATCAATGGACTGTTTCATGTCAACAATTTGCTTGGATAACTCTTTATGGCTGGCTTCCAAAGCAGAAGAGAATAAAGACGCGTCCATCTCGGAATTTTTTGAGCGCTCCAATTCCTGCATGATGGCTCTATAATCTGCAGAAAGTGTCTCCTGAATTGCTTCAAGGCCTGCTTCTGAATTGCTTGATGACACAACACCGGCGATCGAATTCTTCAGTTCCTGCAATTCTGCAGAAATGTGATTATAGTGCTGCTTCAGGATGTCGGTTTGCTGTAGTACAGCTTTCTGGTTGTTACTGCCAGTTGCATTAGCACTGTTCATTGATTGCAACTTGGATGTCATTTGTTCCAAAGCAGAGCGAATATTATCGAGTTTGGGGCTGGCGGCATTGTGGCTTCTATGCAAATGCGGGCTTTCCACTGGCATGTTGGGTGCTGCATATGGATTTGCTTGCGGTTGTTGAAAATCCGGGTTTGGCATTGGTTGGCGCAGTTGCAGTGCATCCAGGCGGCGTTGAATTTCGTCAACTTCACTACCAATCGCTTGATAACCTTCCTGATTACCGAACGCACCTTGGTTACCAGCTTGTAGCTGTGTAAGTTTACTCAATTGTGATCTTGCCTTGCGCATCCGCGATAGCCTGTTCTTACTAATTTGTGTTGATTCTAGTGGATTTTCGAATCTCTTAAGAGACAGCTTTTACAAAACAGGGTAAACAATGAGTTAATTGTTAAGGATTTCGTTACGAAAAGTTGGTCAATTCGTTAATGTGATCGATGACAAAACATGTGCAACGTCGAAAATTATTTTTTCGGTGAAATATCTTGTTCCACAGTACTAGACTCTTGATCTGAATGCGTTGGTGAGTTTAGGTTTTGAACGC
>JAAHTH010001060.1_pt3 | contig 15987 bp, 10 predicted proteins | sample 6116091 | NCBI WGS metagenome assembly JAAHTH01 (sample SAMN13939990, study PRJNA603662) | sponge metagenome | isolation source: marine sponge | host: Mycale hentscheli | place: New Zealand | collected 2006 | reverse complement strand
ATTTTGGTTGTCCGGTCAAACAGGTGACGGAAAAAGCGCACAGCGGCAGTTATCTTCTACGCGAGCCTCAGCGAATGTTCCAGATCATTAGCCGACTCGTAGAAGCTTGCTCACCGACACCGGTGACTGCGAAAATTCGACTCGGTTGCTCACGCGATTCTGTGAATTGCAACGAGGTCGCCAAGGTCGTTGAAGAGGCGGGCGCAGCAGCATTGACGGTCCACGGGAGAACAGCTCGTGATATGTTTCGTGGCAATGCAGATTGGGACCGGATCAGTGAGATCAAGCAGCACTTGCGACGCATACCACTGATCGGAAACGGTGATCTTGACTCTGCGGAGAAGGTTGTAGCAGCCTTCGAGAATTACGATGTGGATGGGGTGATGATCGCCCGAGCCTGTTTGGGCAGGCCCTGGTTATTTGCTCAGGCTGCCGCCGCCTTGCGGGGTGATGCTATTCCACCTGAGCCAACTTTAGATGAACAGCGGGATGTGATGCTGAATCATTACCGTCTGGTGGTTGATCGTTTTGGGGAAGAGAAGGGGACTATTCTGATGCGCAAGTACGCCTGCTGTTATGCGCAGGGGAAACGTGGAGCGAGGTTCTTTCGGACGCATGTGGCAAAAGTTTCGGGCTCTGCTGAGTTTTACAGCGTAGTTCGTGATTATTTTCCTGGTTCAGAACCAGTCGATGCGGCTTCGACAGAATTGGCTACCTAGGCAGATTGATCCCAAGTCGGGAGAGTCCCTCGCGGCTGCCTCATGGACTTTACTCGCTGCGTTCAAGCCAACAAGCTTTGAACATAAGCCTTGAAATTCCGCATGTCATCCGGCAGTTCGCCGGGTCCCACAACCAAAGGTCCCTTTTCAGGTTGGGTGTGCAGGCCATGGCTTCCACGTACCAGCTGGGCATCCAAAGGAATGACATCCATCTTGTAACGCATTCCAATCTTCTTCTGCGCCAGACGCGACATGGCTCTGACTTTGCTGGTCATGAACAGTTCGCAAGGGTCGTAGCCAGGTTTGCGATGGATATCGACGGTGCGAGAAAAATCAGGTGCTACAGAATCGTCAATCCAATAATAGTACGTGAACCAGGCCTCCGGTTCCGAAAGCACAATCAGTTCACCGCTGCGGGGGTGATCAAGTTCAAATTCGACGGGGCGGCCAACGCGGGCAACGCCGGGAACAGACAGCAGTGCCTTGGCGACGTCATCGATCATGTCAGTATTGCGCACATAGACGTGTGCAAGTTGGTGGTCGGCGACTGCAAAAGCATCCGATTCACCGGGCATCATCATTTCACCAAAGGGACCGGGGCGGACAGTCAACCAGCCCATTTCGCGCAGGTAGCGATTCAGGTGAACAGGCCGCTGGACCGGCACTAATCCATATTCGGAAACAATGATGGCTTGTGCATCAATCTCGTTTGCGGCGTCGATGATTCTGCCAGCACACTGATCCAACTCGGCAACCCGTTGAGGGTCATGATCTGGAAATCGTTGGAAGTCGTAATCAAGATGCGGCAGGTAGGCCATCGTCAGTTTGGGACGATTTTTTCGCATCACGATTGCGGTGGCGTCGGCAATCCATTCACTACTGGGAAGTCCCGCGTTGGGACCCCAAAACGAGAAAAATGGAAACGGTCCGAGATGCCGGACCAGATCGCACCCGGTGTGATCGAGGATGTCAAATACTTTCGAACCGTCGCATCCGTAATGAGGCTTTGGGGTCGCGCTGTATTTCACAGGTGCCGACTGATTGAACCACCAAAACATTTTGGCGGTTTCAATTCCTTCATAGAATTTTTCACCCGACAGCAGTGAGTTGGCTTGTTGCCAGAAGCGGATTTCCTGCGTGTCACGGTAGTACCAGCCATTGCCCACAATCCCATGTTGGGCTGGAGATAGACCTGTCAGTAGTGTGGCCTGTGATGTGCATGTTACAGCAGGTAGCGGCGCTCGCATTGGCTGTGACTCGCCAATTGCTGAAATGCGCGGAGCGTGTTTCAGTAGTTCGGGTGTCAAGCCGACAGCATTAATGATGCAAACGCGAGTCATACAGGTGGTTTCAGAAAAGGATGAGTCTGCGGGACAGGGGTTAAGCTTCTCCTGCACTCGCGTCTTCTGCAATATCCAGTTCACCGGCTTTGTATTTTGCCCAGTACTTGTTCAATTCCCGCTTGACGACGCCGCTCAGTAAGAACACTCCCAGCAAGTTGGGGAAGCTCATCCCAAGGATCATCAAATCGCTGAAGTCGAGAATATTACCTGCGGTGACGATTGAACCCAGCACTGTGAAGCCAAGGAACAGGATTTTGTAGACGATTGACAGCCTCGCCCCAAAAAGTTGAACCCAGCAACGTTCGCCGTAATAAGACCAGCTGATGCAGGTGGAATAGGCAAACAGCACAACGGCACAATAGAGAATGTAACGAAACCAGTCATAACCACCTGTGGTGAACGCAAACAGAGTGACTTTTGCACCTTGGTTTGCTGCAATCGCGTCGGCCATTTCTGGTGCGTTGTACGCGCCGGTGACGATCACGACCAACGCAGTGATAGTGCAAACCACCACTGTATCAATGAATGGTTCGAGTAGGGCAACGATTCCTTCGCTGACTGGTTCATCTGTCTTGGCTGCAGAGTGGGCGATAGCGGCCGAGCCCACGCCGGCCTCATTACTGAATACGGCACGTTTAACACCGATGACAAGCACGCCGAGGAAGCCACCGTATATCGCGTCAGGCTTGAAGGCTTCTGTCCAAATCAGGCTGATCGCAGCAGGTATGCCCGCGATGTTGTTCACCAAGATGAATAAAGCAGCAAGAACGTAGGCTCCACACATGAACGGAACGATCTTACTCGCCACTGCACCAATGCTTCGCATTCCTCCGACGATCACAACACCGACCAAAGCTGCCATAAGTACGCCGTAGATGACGGGAAAATCTTGTAGGATCGGGACGTCACCACGGATGGCTTCAAGTGACTGCCCAATCTGAAACGCATTGCCGCCGCCAAAGCTGGCTCCGACACAGAGCAGCATGAAAAGAATTGCCAGGAATTTTCCTAAGGGAGCCATGTTGAGGTCTGTTAAACCGACTTGCAGGTAACGCATCGGTCCGCCCAGAACGTGTCCGTCCTCGTCCTTCGTACGGTAGAGCTGTCCGAGTGTGCATTCGGCAAACTTGGCAGACATTCCTAGAAGTCCAATTGCGATTATCCATAGGCAGGCTCCGGGACCACCTGTTCCGATTGCGATTGCAACACCGGCAATGTTTCCGAGACCGACGGTGGCTGAGAGGGCAGCCGATAAAGCCTGAAAGTGAGAAACCTCACCCGTTTCATCTGGCTTGTCATACAGGCCTCGGGTCAGGTCAATCGCATGTTTGAAGGCACGAATATTGATGAAGCCCATTCGGAGCGTCAAAAAGACCGCGCCCGCTAGTAACCAAACGACAACGAATGGAATGCTGATTCCATCTGGATTGGCCTCGGTGCGCAGCCAACCTCGCCGGGTTATCTCTTTCAGAGGAGCTCCGGTGGCTTGATCCAGCACCGTGTTGCCAAATTCGTCAGTAACTTCTTTCGTTCGCGGGCCAGTGTAAAAGTCAAAAAACAGAACGGTAGCAAACGGATTTACAATCCAGTTTCCGAACGCTTCGTCGATTCTTGCTGCAACGCTTGCCTCTACTTCTTCTGCTGTTACCACTGCCTCTGATGAGGATTCAGATGTTGGCGATTCCTGTTCGGAACTCGGCTGAGAAGCGTCAGCCGCAGAATTAGCCTGGCTGGCTGGTTCGCTGGCGACAGGTTGATCCGAGGTGGTTGGCTCGTCGGTTTGAGCCGCGAGAGATCCAATGGGAAGCCAGGCAAGAGCCAGCAAAAGAAGTGCGAGACGTGGGGTAGGCATGGTCCACTCACTAGCAGCTGTGGGTTGAGTTGAATTACGGGAATGATCACCCGCTGGGACACAGGCTAAAGCCTTTTGCGTCTTAAATCGACACCATGAAACAAGAAACCACGGTCAGAGCGGTTGTAAAATCTCCCAACAACCCCAAGTTTTGTTCGTTTTGCGAACGAACCACGTCCTTTTATTTGTGGTGATGGGGCGACGTTTGCGTATAAGTCGGTGCGGTCAGGTTGATAGCACGGCCTCGGAACGCGAGATCGTCTTTGTGAGCGTCAATTTGGAAGAAAAACCGTTAAAAAACGCGCAAACAATATCGTTCGGAGTCGATCCTGGGCCGAGGGACGTTCCGCGAGCGGCACCGAAAAGCCACATTTAGAGCTAGGAAGAGCCCTGATGACAGTGAAAAAAGCCGTAAAAACAGCGATCTTGAGGGCTTCCTCGGCAGAGAAATGCCAGAAGCTGGCAAGAGAGTGGTCAGGGGCGGGCTCGAACCGCCGACACCGGCCTTTTCAGGGCCGTGCTCTACCAACTGAGCTACCTGACCTAGGTACTTCGACGCTTGTATTTTAATCATGACAAAACAAATCGGAAGCACCTTCGTCGATCAATTCGACGAAGAGCGATCGTAGGGTATGATGCGTAAGGTCGTCAATCGGTTCATCTCTTCTCCATTTGCGGGTTTCGATCCCTGCGAGAAAAAATTCTTCTGTTTTCAAGGTTTGAACAGGCTTGTCCATGAGTATTTGTGAAAGTAATCACTCACCGCGGTTTTGGCATTTTGCAACGTTGATGGCGTTGTTCTTGGTCGCGATCGCTGGTACCCCCGCGTTTGCTTACACACCGACCGGTCCGGTAGTGACGAAAATGGTCAATGAGGGAGTGTCGTATCTCGAAAAATTGAAGGATGAGGATTTTGGGGGTGGTGATCCTTTTTCAGCGATCGCCGGCGAGGCGATTCTCATCGGATACGCTCACCACAAATGTCGACACGATCCTGACAGTGCGGCTGTGAAAAGAGCGATAAAAACAGCCAAGGCTGTGGTGAGTAGCTTAACAAGGGGTGGGGGGAAATCACCACAGAAGCGAACGTATGTGATCGCGATCAGTGTGCTTCTCTTCGCGGAAGTTGATGCAGACGCCTATCGCAGCGAGTTGCAAACGCTGCAACAGTATCTGGTGCAATATCAAAGCGGGAACGGCGCGTTTTGTTACCCGGATGATGATCCCAAGAAAAGTGGCGATATCTCGATGAGTCAGTACGGAATGCTGGCTATCTGGACGCTTGACCGGAATGGCATTCCTCTTGATTACAACCGTGTCACCGAGAGCCTGCAGTGGTTGTTACGCGTGCAAGATCCGGGTGGAGGTTGGCCTTACCATGCGATGGACCCGGGAGCAGGCAAGGGTAATATCGCTCAAAGCACGCGTGAAATGACTGACTCGATGGCCTTAGCTGGCGGCAGTAGCCTTTTGATTGGTGCTGATGCGCTGAGGCTGTGGGGCAACACAGATGCTGATGCGGATACGGGAATCCCCGGGTTACCCAAGGCAATCAAAATCTTCAAAGAGGATAAGAATGTTAAACGCCGTAAGCGGGGTTCCATGAGCGAGACACCGATCAAGCGTTCGATTGGCTTCATGCGTGGTTGGCGTCAGAAAAATCCATACAAAAAGTCGGGGATAGACTGGTACTACTATCGAATTTATACCCTTGAGAGATTTGAAAGCTTTGTGGAAATTGCCAATGGTTCACCAAAGGATCTCAGTCCTGCCTGGTACAACCGAGTGGTTGATGAATTGAAGCAGACACAGGGAGCTGATGGGGGTTGGACGGATCGTTCACAAACTCGTCCTCCGGTGAGCACGGCCTTTGCGCTGCTGTTCCTGATCCGAAGTACACAGAAAACGATTTTCACGATGAGCCAGGGTAGCCTTCAAGGCGGTTACGGCTTACCCAAAGATACCACCGACATTCGCGTTGATGGCACTCAGATCAAAGGCCGGCCGGTGGCTGCTCAGGTCACAGATATGCTCGATATCCTCGAGAAAGATGGTGCTGGGGAAACAGAAGGGAAATCAATCCCCGACGATCTTGAGCTGGATGCTGACCCGGCGGTGAGGGCTTCTCAAATGGATCGTCTGGAAAGATTGGTCAGAGGCAGCCAGTCTTGGCAGGCCCGCCGAGTAGCAGCACGGTTGCTGGGGAAAACTGATGAGCTTCGTGTCGTGCCGTCCCTGATCTATGCTCTCAGTGATCCGGATACTTCGGTACGTCGCTATGCAAGGGATGGACTCAGATTTATCAGTCGTCGATTCGACGGATTCGACTTATCGAATGATCCAACTCCGGCTGAGGTTGATCAAGTTCAGGACAAGTGGCGGGATTGGTATCGCACCATGAATCCCAAATACGTGTTTTTGGACTACGATTTGTAGGTCATGCGGAGCATCGAATTGTTTACCACCAGACTCGACTTAAGAACAGATTCATAGGTTTTCGAAATGGCATCAGCTACGGGCCAAAAAATGACCGATGGGCCAGCCCAAAATGCATCAGACCAGACACAGTCTGAGACACGGGCTCATCAACGGGCGGCTGAACGTGACAAATTACGGACCAGCCGGTTTGATTTAGTCACCTCGTTTCTGATGGCTCTTATCCTTTTCATCGGTACGCTGACGCTGATGGTCGTCATTATCTTCCTGACGACCCGCTGGGTATTCCCTCCTCGGGCAATTGAGCCGATCATTGAGAATCCAGCTGGACGCGGTGAAAATCCCGAGGGCTTTGAACGCGATTTTGAGCCACCGGGTGCAGAGGAAGTTGAAGAGTTGATGGAGCCGACGCTGCAGGACACGATTGAGGCTGTGACAGATGCTGTAAGTTCGGTGGCGGCTACTCTCGTCACTACTGATACCACGGCAACTGCAACCACTGCCGGGACAGGGGCAGGGGATAGTCGTCCACCGGGGCCTCCCGGAGAAGGAGAGGATATTATCCCGCGATTCGAACGATGGCAGCTCAACTTCACTGCCCGTGATATTGGCTTATATGCGAAGCAACTGGACTTTTACAAAATTGAGCTTGGAGCGATCGGTGGGTCGATTCAGGGAGTTGATGTTGCGAGTAATCTTTCTGGCAGCCCCAAGAAATATCGGGTCGTGAAGACCGAGGATGAGAAAAGGCTGTACTTCATGTGGAACAGTCCAAGTCCTCTGATGCAGTTTGACCGGCAGTTGCTGGGTAAGGCCGGCATTCCGCTGCCGAATCGTCAAATGCTCAAGTTCATCCCAACGCAGTTGGAAAATGAGTTGGCTCAGATAGAAAAGACTTATTGGGAGTCAAAAGGCTACAACTCCGTGACTCAAATCGCGAAAACAGTCTTCGAGAGCAAAGCGGATGGAGGTGGCTACAAATTTGAGGTCACTAGTCAACGTTATCGAAAACCAAAAAAGTAGGAGGTTCGCGGGCGCGTCGTGCGTTCGGCCTTGTGAGAGGCTGTCGGGTGCTGTGTGGTCTGTTGGACACTTGGGTTTCCCGGAGCATGGGGGTTGTGAAGGGGCCAACAAAAAAAACGGATTTTCCAAGGTGCTGAGGTGATCTGATCAAGCTCATGTCACAGGAACTGATGGACGGAGTGAAGGGGAACGATCGACTGCCAACAGGGGGGAATCCACGATTCACCCCTACGAGTCCTCCCGTGAACTGCGAGATTTGTTCAAAATTGTGGTTCAGGGCCCGTCAAACCAAGTAGGAAAAACTCAACTCGAATATGCTGTAAGGAGCCAACCGCGAGAAACTGGTTGCCGGATCACCGTCATCATGGTCGTCCGAAACTTCGAATCTCGTTTTAGGTTGCCTCTGATGCTGATGGGCATTGATGGTGCCCATTACTTTTCAAAATGCAATTGGGCCGCAGTAAATGGTCTGAACGCTCATCACAACGAACTTAAATTTCTGGCTACGAAGTTAAGGAACTGACCGCCGATGCTACTTGCTGAAATGTCCCTTTTCGAAATTATCTCCAATGCTACCTATGGCGCCCTCGCAGGGGTCGCTCTTTGGGGGTTGTATTGCATTGTCATTGTCTGGTCTCGGGTGAATCAGAAGCGTTTTAAGTCCGAGGAAGAGCAGGATTTCTTCATGGACGATGTTGAACAGATGCTTGCAGGGGGAGATTTTGAGGGAGTCACCGAATATTGCGAAGGCGATAAGCGTGCAGTCGCCCAGATCGTGGGGATGGCCGTCGAGCATCGTGAGATGGGCTACAAAAAGGCTAGGACCTTCGTGATGGACCGCTTTCAGCGCGATGTGATGAGTGATGTCGAGTACCGCCTCAGTTGGGTCAGTACTGTGATCAAAAGTGCCCCAATGATTGGTTTGTTTGGAACCGTTTTCGGGATGATGGGAGCGTTCGAAACGCTTGCGACATCTGAGTCTGTTGAGCCGTCTGCTTTAGCGTCGGATATTAACATTGCTCTTCGAACTACCGCCTGTGGATTGGCCATTGCTATTCCACTCATGATTTTGGTCGCGAATGTCAACATTAGAATTGCAAAAATGGAGGATCTGGTAGGTGCAGGTCTGGTCCGCTTCATGACCGTTTACCGGGAAGCACTGTCAAAGTATTCGTCGTCACGCGGTGGCACAGCAGCGTCAACGGTCGAGCCTATGACGTCGCAGTCCCGTGTTGAGTGAAATTTGCATTGGTGAAACGGAAATCCGTTTTCTGCTCTTCTGAGCTGAATGATGGAAATGATCAAACGTGAAACTTTTGAGACCAATTTGACTGAAAGATGAGTGACAACCCAAATCTGATTGAAGATGACGAGGACGACTTCGCGTTGCCTCGCAAGAAGCGTGACGATGACGAGATGGACATCACACCCATGATCGACATCACGTTTCTGTTGTTGATCTTCTTCATTGTTTGCTCAACCATGGATCCTACGAAGATCGGTACGATTCCTGAAGCAGATAACGGTCTTGCGATTGCAGCGAAAAACTCCGCCGTCATCTTTATCAACCCGGGCGCGGGTGATGAGGTGATCTTGTCGCGTATGGATGGTTCGAATTTCAGTACCGATGAGGAAATTCAGGCAACTGAAATTATCGAGTACATCACTGAGGAACTCGAGAAGTCTTTGGGTGCGAGCAAACAGCATGTGATGCTGTTTGGAGATGCAAATGTAAAAGTTGGGAAGGTAACGCGTGTCCAGAAAATCATCGGAGATGCTTTTGAAGATCTGGATTCGACTTACATCGCCGTGAAAGAGCAATGATTTGAAGAAAAGTGTCGGTCTGGGGACCCAAGCCCGATGGGGAGGGTCTCTGTGACGCTGCAGCGATTTTGCATCGGCTTTTCGTTGAGCAGTTTTGGATCGTTCCTGTGCTTTTTTTCAGAGAGTGGAACGCGTGTGTTATTGAAATGTTGAATACGGAATAAATCGGGTTTTCTTAATGTCGATCGAAGTCAGTTGCCTGGAGTGTGGAGCCAGCCACCACGTCAATGATCGGTTGGCGGGACGGAGCGTGCGTTGCCCTAGCTGCGATGTAGTCGTGGCTGTACCCGAGAAAACGGTCGATGCGGAACTCGGCAGCACGGCGACAGTCGACGATGTTGCTGGTGAAGCGGAAACAGAGGTTGTCATGGCTGAACCGATCGCCCCGAATTCCGTAGATGAACAAGAAGGATCAAGCCCCGCTGCCTCACGGAAAACCGCAGATGCAGTGACCCAAGCAGTTCAGCCTGCTGTCGACGACGAAGAAGAAATTGATGAGGTTCTGATTCGGAAAAAACGTCCCGAAGAAGAAATGGACATGACGCCGATGGTGGATGTCACGTTCCTGCTGTTGATCTTTTTCATGGTGACGGCCGCATTCAGCTTGCAAAAGTCAATTGAAATGCCACGTCAGCAAACCGATGCCCCGAGTACCTCGGTGGTTGAGGAAGAAGATGATGAATTGGAATCGATCGAAGTTGAGGTCGACGAATTCGGAGGTTTTCTGGTCATCGCGCAGGATTGGGAACGCGAAACGGTTGGAAAGCAGGGTTTGGTGACTGCCTTCAAAGATGCACTGAGTGCGAGCAAAGATGGTATGAGACTGATCGTTAAAGTTCATGAGATGGCTAAACTTCACTCACTGGTCGATGCCATGGACGCGGGGACCATCGCTGGATTCACCGAACTGGAAGTCACCCAAGTTGAGGAGTTTTATTAATGAACAAAAAACATCATTCGAAGACTGATTAAGCCCCTTTTGCCTTGATCAACAGCACCAGCCTGGATCGAACCACGGCGGTGCCTGAGCAGAAATCGTTGACTGATTATTTTTCACTGTAGAAACCGACAAAGACATGCTTGCAAACGAATTGATCGACCGCATAGAGCGACTGGGATTGCTTGACCAGGAGATCATCGAAGCCCTTCGCGAACAGTTGGAGCAAAGTGGTACGCGAATCACGCCTGAAGCAGTGGCCAAACTATTAGTAGATAACGGCCAGTTGACGCATTTTCAGGCTACCAAGTTGATTGGTGAATTGCGTAGTGGTGAATACGACGAACCGGTCGTTGCAGAGAATCAAGACTCTGACTTGACTGCCGGTGTGGATGAAACTGCAGTTGTGGTTGAGGAGGCGGGGCAGGCTGAGCCCGTCGCGACTCCTGTCTTTGAAGCGGAAGCGGTCCCCGTCGAAGCTGTTCCTGTTGAAGCTGTCCCCGTGGAAGCAACTCCGGTTGGGGTTGAGGCACTAGGAGGTGGAATGGCGGAGGACACGCCAAGAGAGCGGCCGACACCCTCGCGTAGGAAGCCGGAGGAGCCAAAGACAGTTTGGGACTCGTTCAAAATCTACGGCTATGTCGCGATCATCATTCTCTTGTTGCTGACCCTGGGAGCTGGTTGGTGGATCCTGAGTCGAGAAGATGCTGATGCCTTCATCGCGAGGGCGAATGACGCTTACGACAGCCTGACCTACCAGTCCGCACAAGATGACTATGTCACTTTCTTGGAAATGTTCGGAGATGATCATCAGTATTCATCTATGGCACGTACGCGTATTACCATGACGGAGCTTTACAAAGCTGCCGAGTTTAAGCAGGAACCCGAACAGGCCGTCAATCTGGCAAAGGAAAAGTTGCCTGCAATTGCGGAAGAGGAGGGGATGAATGAAGAGCGGTCGAACCTGGCTCTTTTGATGGTGAAGATTGCTCAAAATCTTGCCTCGGCAGCGGGCCGTGCCAAAGAGACGCCTCGAAAGCAGCAGCTGCTAGCAGTACTTGATGAGCAGCGGGAACTCATGAACAACGCGGCTTACATGTCTGCCTCTGATCGTACGAACTTGGAGGGGAAATTGCTTTCGTTGGAAGAGGATCGAGCTCGCGTCGAGCGTGATATCAATCGAAATATCAGTCTCGACAAAGCAGAGGAGTCGATGATGGTTTCACTCGCTGCGAAAAACACGAAAGATGCGTACGATACGCGTACTGAACTGCTGCGAAATTTTCCCGACCTGCGGGAAAATGAACGACTTGTCAAATTGATTCTGGAAGCCAGCGAGATACAGCAGGGTCTGGTTGGGCCCTCAGCAAATTTGCCTGAAGCAGGTGAGGCGGTTTCAGAAGATGGTGGTGCAGAGTCCGTTTTGTTGACCACCTTGGCAGGAAAGGTTGCTCCGGAATTGCGTGGAGTCACGCTTTACTTCCGTGCTGGTGGCTCAATTTTAGCGTTTGAAGGTGAGAATGGAAAACTTCGATGGCGGAAGTTTGTTGGATATTCAAAAGAACTTCCGCCATTGCGACTCGAAGATGGCGTGCTACTAAGCGAATCCTCGACACTTGAAGTTTTACGTTGCAGTGAAGACGATGGACGGGTTTTATGGCGAACAACCATAGGCGAGCCGTTCGGGCAGCCAATCAGTAATGGTGATGAGATTTATGTGTCCACGGATTCTGGCAGAGTGATCTGTCTGGATGTCGAAACTGGTGATGCAAAATGGGTTTCCCAAGTTCCTCAGAATCTCGATGTTGCACCCGGTGTCGATGATCGAGCTAAAAGGGCATACGTCGTTGGGGATCACAGCAATCTCTATCTACTCAACACGCGTAATGGATCCTGCGTCGAAAGTTTCTACGTCGGGCATGAACCGGGCACCGTCAGTGTTCCACCTGTTCCGTTGCTGGGGCATGTTTTTGTGATTGTCAACGCGGGCAGTGACTATGCAAACCTCAGGGTGCTTCGTGTTGACGAAACTGGTGGGCAGGTTCAGGAAACGCAAAGTTTCAGGCTTACTGGAAATGTCCGTGTACCACCCATCATCCAGGGACGCAGACTGATCGTGTTGACTGATCTGGGGGAAGTCGTCGTCTACGACATTGAACCAACGGCTGAAACGAATCAGGTGACGGAGGCTGCGAAACTGCCACCGTTTTACGAGCAACCTACATCCACACAGATGGCGGTTGGGCGAAGTCAAATGTGGATTACTGGTACGAGAATTGGTCGTTATGAACTCCAGATAAATACCGGTCGAGTGATCCGTGATTGGATCAAGCATGAGTTTGACACTTTCATCGGCCAACCATACTCGGCAGATGATGCCTTGGTGTACGCAAGGGTCCTGCGGGGGACATCGGCCATTCGAGTTACTGCTGCAGATCCTAAAACCGGGGAAGAGATCTGGCGAACGGACGTTGGAGTACCGGTCGCTTTGCTGAGCAAGCCACCAGGCAGTGACGCATTACAGAGTGTCACGACTCAGGCCGCTTTGTTCGAAATTGACTCCGAAGCTGAAAATGCGGGCTCAACCAATGGTCCCATCGACAATCCAGGCGCGAAGTCAGTCGCTATCAGATTCGAAGACCCAATCGCCATCGACGAGAGTCGAAGTCTGATGTTGAATCAAGTGGATGGCCAGTCAATCATCGTGTACGAGCCGCAACGAGAGCTTGGAAAGCTTCGACAAGTCACCATGAGCTTCTCAGCCGGAAAGCCGACAGACGGAGGAATCGTGGCAGGAGGTGGTTTGTTCTTGCCGTTGAACAACGGCAGGGCTGTACTGGTGGACTGGCGTACTGGCAAGACAATTGGAACACCGTTCCAACCTGCGAGTGATCCGAATAAACAGGTCAACTGGACCAATTCGCTTACGCTGCCGAGCGATCTTGACCAAGTCATTCTTGCTGACAGTCGCAAGAAATTGTATCGCTTACGAGTGGGCGATCAGATTCGTGAACTCGCATCCGCTGACTTGGAGTTTGACCTGCTGGATCAAATTGCGGGAGTTGGCAATACGGTTGTGGGTGCCACAGCTGGTCCAGCAGCTGATTTCATTGTTGGTTTTGACATCGTCAGCTTGAAGCCGAAATTCAAAGTCCTGCTCGACGGGCGAGTGGTTTGGGGGCCGGTTGCCGTGGGTGAATACGGTCTCTATCAGACTGATGATTCACAGTTGCGAGGAATTGATGCAGAGGGAAAAGAGTTGTTCCAAATTCCAGTTCCGGCTGGTTTGCCTGTCGGTAAGCCGATCATGAGTGATGGCAAAATTGTGCTTGCAGGGAAGGCCGGCTGGCTCGTTGTGTTTGATCCTGAAACCGGAACTGTGACGGGCGCAACCGATTTGGGGCAGCCCGTTTCAGCTACACCATTGGTCGATGATGGCATGCTGCTGGTCCCCGGCACTGAGGGTGTCATTTACCGGACCCCTGTCCCTGCCAACTAATTGAGTCCACACCTTTCCCATTGTTCAGTTGGAACACTTCAATGAGCATACGAATTACAAGTTTGCTTTGTCTGCTGGTCATTTGTCTGACTATGTCACTCAGCGTTCGGCCTGCGGATGCTCAGTTACTCAATTTTGCGCAGCAGGGCGTTCCCGGTGATCCCGGGCTCGAACTCTTGCAGGAAGAACCGCATGATCTTCTTTTTTTTACTGAAAAAGCAGGGGGTGGTTGGGCCAAGACGCTCTTATTGCAGTTGCCGGGCAGAACCATGCCTGCCGATAGAAGTGGCTCGTTGAAGCTCAATGTCCTGGGTATTGAGGGAAAAGATTTCACCGCTAAATGGTCTGATATCAAGGAGATCGATTTTTGGGAAACACGACTTGAGCGGGAGACGAAAGAAAGGATCTCGCGTGGTGACTTCAAAGGTGCGTACCCCTTCATGTCTGTCCTGATTCGAGACTTTCCGAATCGGGCCGGATTGCGAGAGTTAAGATGCGAGTTTCTTTGGAAGGATGCTATTGCGAGGGCAAAACGAAAAGAGTTGGCTCCGACCTTGGCAATGCTGGAGGAATTAAGACGATACGCGCCCGAATACAAGCGGTCGTTGGTAATCGATGCAATCGGGCGAACGACTGATCAGTTGATGCAACAATTGATGGATGATGGCGATTTGGATCTGGCTCAGAAAATGCTGGCTCGTCTCGAGAAAGATTATGCGAATGATAATTTGCAATCAATCAAAAAATGGAATGCTGAATTCCTGCGGATGGCGACTATCAAACAGAACGAAGCCAAGGTTGCGTTAGAAGCCAAAGACTATCGTGCTGCACGTAAGCTCTCGCGTGAAAGTGTGTATTTAAAGCCAGATATTCCAGGTGGAACTGAGCTCGTTAAGTTGGTTGATCGGATCTATCCGTTGATCAATGTTGGAGTCCTTCAGACGGCCACCGTACTGGAGCCAACGCGACTGGATAACTGGGGCGCTCGAAGGTCAGGGCGTTTGTTGTATCGAACGCTATTTGAAATGGAGGGCCCTGGGCCCGAAGGTGGAGAGTATGACTTCATCTTTGGAGATGTCGAAATGAGCCCGGATCGTATGCACTTTGATCTGCTGCTTGAGCCTGAAAAATTGCAACCACCTTTGGATAAGGTGAGTGGTCCATTCTTAGCGGATGTGATGGCTAAAAGAGCGCAGTCGAGTTCGAGTGATTATTTTTCACCGTGGGCTGCGGCTGTCGATTCGATCGGCTTGGAAGGCCCGAAACAGGTCTCCTTCAATTTGCGCCGCCCCAATGTGTTGCCGACCAGCTTGCTTCAAATACCGGTCGATGGCAGTTGGTTTGGTGACAAGCCACTTTCACCCACCGGTGATTATCGTCGAAAGGAAGTCGACGACGACGAAGTCCGGTACGTGCTCTCGGGAGCCCCAAAAACAGAGACGCAGCCCCGTGAAATCGTGGAAGTGCGGTGTGCTTCCGCCGCAGACGCCGTGAGTCTTCTTCTTCAAGGTGAAGTCGATGTTCTGGATCAACTGTTCCCTGCTGATGCTGTCAGGCTGCAGCGTAGCAAGTCAATCAAGGTCGCAAACTACCCATTGCCCACCGTTCACATGTTGGTGCCGTGTTCAGATCACGCTTATATGGCAGAAAGAACATTTCGACGTGCTTTGCTTTATGGGATAAACCGAGAGGACATCTTAAAGGGCGAACTGCTGGAAGGGCTCGAGTTTGAAGGCTGTCGCGTGCTTTCAGGTCCATTTCCCGCCGGCATCGAACTCAATGATCCATTGGGATATGGCTATGATGAAAATATCGAGCCAAGGCCCTATGAACCGCCGTTGGCAAAGCTTCTTCTGGCAATGAATACAAATCAGATGAAGGCAATGGCAGCCCGCAAGAAACTGGAAATGCCTGACTTGAAACCGATTCGGTTGGCCTTTCCTCCTGACAATCTGTCGCGGGTTGCATGTGAAGCAATCAGTACTCAGTGGAAACTGCTGGGATTGGAGGTTGAGTTGGTCCAGCTCCCTGTGGGCAGAACTTTTCCGAAACCGGACGAGGATATAGCCGATATCGTTTACGTTTCCGCAGCGGTTTGGGAGCCGATCATTGATGCGCGGCGTGTGCTTGGCCCTGAGGGTCTTGCCGGCAGCCAAGACCAACTTGTGGGACTCGGTTTAAGACAACTTGAGCATGCCAAAAATTGGCGTGAAGTGCGGGACAAACTCTTGGATCTTCATTCGATAACCCACCACGAACTTCCCGTCTTGCCTCTGTGGCAAATGGTCGAGTCGTATGCTTATCGGCGGGAATTGGTGGGGATGGGTGCTGAAATCGTTTCGCTTTTGTAGAAC
>JAAHTH010002081.1_pt1 | contig 15995 bp, 22 predicted proteins | sample 6116091 | NCBI WGS metagenome assembly JAAHTH01 (sample SAMN13939990, study PRJNA603662) | sponge metagenome | isolation source: marine sponge | host: Mycale hentscheli | place: New Zealand | collected 2006 | reverse complement strand
TAATAGCTACATCATAAATCTAGCAGCACAGAAAGCTGGAGTAGTCTTAGTATAACGGATATAAAATAGAAGATTATGAGTAAAGTTTGGACCTTAGAGGAATTAAAAGCATTAACCTCAGAGCAATACAGCAAGTTGTCACAAGAGGAAAAGAATGATTTGAGACGCCAGGCCAGAGAGTTGGGTAAGAAATAGTTCTAACGAATTAATTAAAAACCGAAATGCAAGAAGTGAAAGATTCAATAGCCAACGTTACCACCATAGGAGGAGTAGCATCAGTAATTATGCAATGGGAAAGCGTATTCACTTTGCTTCTTATCGTTACCGGTATAGTATTAAATGTCACCAGGATTTATGAATGGTGGAAGAAGAAAGATAAAAAAGATATTTAACTATATACTTCTTAGTTGAAATTAGCATTGTCGACGCTACTTTTTTTCCATGATAATTCGACACTGTGAAGCCCGTCTCTACTCCAGACGGGTTTCCTTTTTTAGGAATCCTACAGCTATTTATTAAAAGGGAAAGTTGCTACTTGAGGACTTTTTTCTTATATTATTAGAATAGAGTATAAATAATGGGATCGAATAAAGCATATATAGACAAGACATTAACAGAAACTTACGATCAACTGGTTATAAATTCACAGAAGGTATGTGGAGCTGGTTATAGTAAATGGGGTGCAGACTTATTAGTAGTTGCCATAGAGTACTTCTTAGAAGCACCAGAGGAGCAACAAATGCAGATATGTAAGGATGGTAAGTTAGAGAACTTCATTACTCATATAATGGCTCGTCAGTTAAAGAGTTCATCAAGTAGGTTCTTCTACCGTTATAGAAAACATACACAATCACACAGAGAGTTATTCACAGACTATACCTATAAAGGGTTTATGGAGGATGCTAGAAAAGATATTGACGAAGACTACTCTTCTACTACAGATTGCTTTCAGAAAGTAATAGAGAAACTTACACCATTTGAGAAGATGGTTGTAGAGGAAATAATTCAGGAAGGAAATAGTTATACCACGACCGCGAAAAAGTATAATATTCCGTACAATAAATTAAGGTACGCAAAAGATAAATTAGTTACTAAATTACAAGATTCATGCAAACACACGTTATGATACAAACTATTGTAAATATCGTACTATCAATAGCTCTTCTCTACGCTGTTTACGGCAATAGAGTTATTAAATGGTATAAGAGTAAAAGGAAAGAAAGAGAGACACAAGAAAAAACAACTCTAAAACGATTGATAAGAAAAGAAGTCAGAGAGTATTTAGAAGAATTACAGAAATAATATGCACTATATAACAGAAGATCAGAAAGCATGGCTAAAAGAAATATTGCCAGCTTATCATATGAGAACAATACACCTACATGGAGAAGTATATCAAGCCTACGTTGTAGCAGAACATTACCTATTTGGATTAGATAAGGAGAGGGATTATACCTGTCAGTGTGAGATGAAGAATTTAGGTCAAAGAGTAAATAATCAATACGAAAAGTTTTTAGAAACATATGGCGAAAAAAAGTAAGCCAATAGAGGTGTATAGAAATAACCGTGTCAATCCCAATGATGTAGATCTATTTGAATACCTCATTTATAATAACTTAGATGAAATGCTAAGTGAGGTACTAAGTGTGGATGCAGATGATCGAAAACTAGACAAAGCGTTTGTAGAAAAGCTATACCCAGGACAACGATATGTACCCATAATGGTAGAACGTCCATGGATAGTACTAACAGATAGAGGATACCTAGTTAACACAGTTACTAAGAGAGAACTAAAACTAGCTATAATGATATCAGGTATATACTTCTACTATAACAGAGCCTCACACAATATACATAAGGAGATGATTAAGGCTGGGTTTGATATGTCGAAAGAAGAGCTGGTAAGATTGACTACTAAGAGACAGGCACCAAGAAAGAAGCATAAGTTTAGTAAGGTAACTATACCTAGAAAGTAGTATAAGTCCTTTTCAATACACGCTGCATATTTATCATAGACATATAGAAATTATATAGACCCAGTATGGCAGGAAAAAGAATAACTAAAGACGAGAATGAATCAAGAGTAACCAAGTGTTACTTCTTTAGATTTGAAGACCCACACCCTTTCGGAATAAAGGATTGGCTTGTATGGTGTCACGATACTTATGGAGATAAGAGTGAACAGACCTATACTAAGTATTGGGCAGATGCCGGCAACCTATATCAAGATGGTTGGAGAGAGAAGCTTAACAAACAATTAGATCCAGCAGTCAATGAGCTTATCAGACTATTAGCAGATGAGAATCCTAAGATAAGACATGAAGCAGCTAAATCGATCTTTAAGTACACCGGACATGAGGTACAGAAGATTGAAGCCGATATTAAGACGGATATCAAAATTAAGTTTGGATAAATGCAGATAGAGTTATTCACACCCTACGATAAGCAAAGAGATTTCATAGAGAGATTTGCAGACACCGAAGATCTATTCGGAGTAGTTGTAGCACCTAGGGGTAGTGGTAAAACCTTATTAGGTATAAACCTATTATTGTATTGGGCTTTATCTAACGAGGATCAAAAGACTGGATGGGTTAGTCCTGTATATAGTCAAGCTAAATCTGTTTATGATATCCTTATAGAGTCGTCAAAAGACCTAATCACTTCCAGCAATAGAATGGAACTTATCATTCATTGGATAAATGGATCTACTACTAAGTTCTTATCCTCAGACAGTCCAGACAGTATTCGTGGTTTTAGATTCACTCACTTAATTATGGATGAGGTAGCGTTTATGAAAGAACGTGCCATTGACCAAGCCATCTTACCTACTCTTAACCCTAATGGTAGAAAGTGTTTAATGATCTCTACACCTAAAGGAAAGAATCACTTCTATGATTGGTTCTTAAAGGAAGAGAGTGTGTCTATGCAATTCCCATTAACAGAATGTCCATATGTATTACCGGAGTTAGTACAAGCGGCTAAGACAAGTTTACCTCCTGATTTATACCGTCAAGAATTTCTTGCAGAGTTCGTTGATAGTGCTAATGATGTATTCGTAGGAGTAGACAAAGTAGCGGTAGTAGGTGAATTTGAAAGAGGTAGAAGACAAGATGCCTTTATAGGAATAGATACCGGTCTATCAGATGATATGTCAGTGTTAACCCTTATCTCTCCAATGGGTAAGGTATTAAACGTAGACTATATTAATAATGAGAATTTAAATAGCATAGCTACTAGGTTCTCTAACTTAATGAATGAATACAATATAGTAGGCGGAAACATAGAAGTGAATGGAGTGGGTAGAGGTATGTATGACCTCATAGCACCTAAACATAGGAGGGTCAAGCCATTTAACACCACACAAGACAATAAGACCGAAATGGTCCGTAAATTGATCCATGACATTGAAACACAGACTATCGAATTACCTTCGCAGGACTTACTACCTGATCTATACAGGGAGTTTAATTCTTATACTTACAAACTATCAAATAATGGAAAGCTATCTTTTACCCATAGTTCTGGTGCACATGATGACTTCATTGATTCGTTGATGTTGGCTAATTATGCTAGGGTACAGTTCTTAGATAGAAAGCCTATGGCAGTAAGAGGAAGAGGGTCTATGATTAAACCTAAGTTCGGTTCGGTATTACCGGGGTAGGTCCACTTAAATTACAAAATGCTATTTATAGTATATGGGAAAAACAAAAACATACAACCTAGATATTCCAGCTTATTTCACTATAGAGCAATATCAGAGATTGATATCATTTAAAGATAAGAGTTCTTCCAAGCTAGAGGAAGTAGTCTTTATGATTAACTCAGTCACTAATATACCTATAGATGAGATTAGGACTTGGGATGGTCCAGGTTTAAAGGCAGTAGCAGATAAGCTAGATGGCCTTACAGAGATTAAGAATGAGTTTCATCCTCTAATAGAGTGGGATGGACAGATGCTAGGCTTTAATCCTTTATCTAAAATGGATTTAGGAGAGTACATCGATCTTGAGAACCTAGCTAAAGACCCGGTTAAGAATTTAACCGATATTGTAGCATTACTTTATAGACCTGTTACTAAGGAAACGTTTGGTGGTTTTAAATACGCCATCAATAGAGGTATAAAGGTAGCTAACAATAAAGTAGAGAATGTGTTTAAGTACTATACAGTAAAGAAATACGATTCTTTAGAATGCGGTGATAGAGCTGATAAAATGAAAGACTTCCCAGTACACGTAATACTAGGTGCTCTAAATTTCATATCAGCGAACGGTCTTCTGTATTTAAGCAATACTCTTTATTCGAACCGTCAACAGACGAAGACGGAGACCTTGAACTTCGAGAAATGGATTCTAGCAGATCTTTCTCACAACACTGGGGATGGTTTGGTACTCTCTTCAGTCTATCAAAGTCAGGAATACTCTCAATTACAGGAGAGAGCAGTATTGTAGGATTGAACTTTATATTTGTCCTCAACTATCTAGAGATTGAAAAAGATCATAATCAAGAGGTAGACAAGGCACATAAAAGAGCAGTACAACAACACAGACGATTCTAGGTAGGTCCGTTCGCTTTACTAGATCAAATTTATATAATATGGTAGTAACCATAAAAGAACAACATTATGGCTAGAAAGAATAAATCAATTGAAGATAATCACTTACCGGATACACCGGAACTAACGGTAGAAACTCCTAAGGTAAGTAAACCATCTATCGAAGATAAGATCCTTGAGCTAAGACGCTTAGGTAAGAACAATAACACTATTGCTGCTATGTTACAAGTAGACAGAGTATCGGTAGTTGACAAAGTATAAAGGATGGCAGAGTTAAACACTACGTACAAAGATATAGTAGAACAATTTGAAGCAGCGGCAACCTCTCACTTAGGTGTTAATCAGTTTGCTACAGGTACTTTAGATTACTTAAATGCTACTACTGTTGATAAGGCATACCCTTACGTATTCCTTCGTCCTCTATCTTCTACCGGTATTGATATTACTGCTAGAACTAAGGTATTGACTTTTGAATTGTATTCATTAGATGTACCTACTCTAGAGAATGAATCTCCTGTAAGCTTATTAAGTAAGACTGAAAGAGTATTATCTGATATCATGGCATGGTTTAACAGAGGGTATGAGCAACAGAAATACGAACTCACAATGACATCTTTAGTACCAGTGAATGAAGCATTTCAGGACCGTACCTTTGGATGGGTTGCAACAATAGACGTAACAGTACCTTTTGTACTAGACTTCTGCAACTACCCTAAACTACCTTAATAGATGGCATCAAAGAGAGAACATGAAGCAATGGTTAAGATTGGTCTTAAGTTAGAAGAGACCATGAGAGCTACCCTTAAAGAAAAGGGAGTAGGTGCTACAGGTGCTCTTGCCGACAGTATATATTACGAAGTCATCGATACACCACAAGGACCGGCTCTACAACGTAGTATGGCTTTCTATGGTGACTTTATAGAAGATGGTAGAGGTAAGGGTAAACAGCCTCCTTCAAGAGCAATAGAAGAATGGATTGTAGAGCGTAACATCACAATACCTAAAGGATTTACTTTAAAGAGTTTAGCCTTTGTTATAGCAAGAAAGATTGGTGAACAAGGATACGCTCCAAGACCTTTTATAGCACCTTCAATAAATGCGGTAGCGGGAGGAGATGATTCCTATGCTGCTAAATTATTAGCCGAAGCAAATGCTTTAGATTTAGCTGATGCAATTAACGATATAGACGACGTAAATATTAACGTATAGTATGCTTACATTAAAACAACAACCAAGAAACCCTAATGCATCACAAACCAAGCTGGTGTATAACGTATCTGCAAGTAACTCAGCGTTACCACAATATCAATATGTAGCAGATATATATGATGAAACAAGTACGACTCTTTACACTAGGGTACGACAATATCCTAATCCGGATGGTGAGGCAGTCTTTGAACTGTCAAGACCTATGAACGATAGAATGTCTTATAGGCTACCGGATCAAGTAAATACAGGGGTAGTTACTGCTTGGGGTAATTCTAAATTCAGAGTATACTTCGGAGAAGAGTATGGTACATCTCCTTCATCATCAGTAACACTATATGATGGTTTAGGTAATCCAGGAGATCCAGATCTACCAGCTGCACCTACTTCTTTATTTAAAGCTACTAAAGATCCAAATAATCCAGTATTAGGATTTAACTTCGATACTTCTCCTTTCCGAATGTCTCCTAACTACGATGTCGCTTTAACTGACGATCCGTGGAAGGTATCAAATGGTAGAGCTACTTTTCCTTGGGCACAGCCAGGTACTGATACTAACTATAAACCATTCAAGTTAATTGGTGATCAAGATTTCGAAACCATTCCGGTATTTAACAATTTACTAGGTGACTATTTAACTGATTATAGGGTAACTGTATATGACGGTACTACGCAAATGCATCAAGAGCAGGTTGGTCTAGGTGCTTACAGTGGTTCACAGGATGTCGTTATTATCGGTTCAGGACCAGAAAATCTTAGATTAATATCAGGAGATTTAGATATTGCATTCTCAGGATCATGGGATCAGTATGTAATCAGTGTAGCTTCAAGTGCCGGTGGTGCTACTAGAGACGGTTATTGGTATGTAAGAGAATCTAAAGCATTAACAGATCCTTACTCCATTGATATAATGCCTCCAGGTACAGGTAAGTTACCACAAAGGAACTTCGAATACGCAGCACAAGATAGATACTGTAATTACGAAAGAACTAGATTTGTGTTTATTAACAAATACGGTCAATACGATTTTTACAATGTATGGTCACCTGTTAAGAAGATGACTAAGGTAGGTAGAGAGACTATCACAAGACCGTTTGTAGATTACTCTAGTGAGGGTGATTATAACATTCAACGTAGAGGTAAGGATACATACTTCACTCAATTCAACGATACCTTCTCAGTTACCACTTGTGTACTAGAAGAGAATGTAGCCAATTGGTTAACTCAGTTAATTGAATCTCCTCAGGTATATATTGAAATAGATAATGCTCAGCAAGGTGAAATATTCCCTAAAAACCTATACGTTCCTATCAACATTACTAATTCATCTTATGACTGGAATACTAATCCAAGATCACAGAAGATGTTCCAGTACACTATCGAATGGGAATACTCTAACCAAAGATATAGCTTAACATAATGACGAACGACTTACTAATAAGGGTAACCTATCAAGGTACAGTATACGATTTAGATATTGATAGCAACATTCCTCTTCGTGTGGATATGTCTGCTGTTGATAACAGTAGCATTGGTAAGTTCTTTTCCATAGGTAGCCAGAGCTTTGATTTACCGGGTACTGCACACAACAATACTTTTTTCAAACACGCATACATGATCGGAGCAGATGATATTCCTGCTCTATATAGTTCGGTTGATGCTGTTATTATCTATAGGGGAGAGACGCTCTTAAAAGGTAAGCTACAGTTACAAGAGGTGATTACAGATGAAGAAGGCTTTGTAGTATATAAAGTTCAGTGTAATGACTCAGTAATACAATTTAAAGATGCATTAGCAGGTAAGAATATAGCCGATGCAGATTGGACAGCTTATGCTCATACCTTAGACAGGAATACAATTTTAACTTCTTGGTCAGGCAGTTTACTAGGAGGAGATATATTCTATCCTTTAACTGATTACGGTACAGATGATCCAGATGCTTATCCAAACACTCTACCAAGAATACAAGTAGGAGGTAATGTAGGTTCGATTGATAACGTGAACACTCCAATGTCTTCAAAACAGTTCTTACCAGCAGTAAGTGGTAAAGCAGTATTGGATGTTATCTTTGATCAAGTAGGTTTCTCTTATTCAGGAAACTTCGTAGAGTCAGAAGGATTCAATAAAGTATTTATCCTACCTAAGTCACAAGAAGGCTTGGGGATTACCGGTGAAGCAGGTACAGGTAATACTACTAATATTACTGCTACTAGTCAAACTATAGCAACCGGTAGTTTTGAAACAGGTACTGTACCATTCGATAATGAGATATCAGATCCAGGTAATAACTACGATGATGTTACTTCATATACGTACACTGCTCCCTTAGACGGAAATTATAGCTTTGCAGCTAACGTCAATGTTGCTAACCCAACCATAGGAACAGGTAAGGAATTATTCATGGAGGTAAACTTGGAAGTTAACGGAACATCACAAGATGTTGATTTTACTTCTATTACTTCTTCAGATGGTTCATTTATATTATTTGCAGTAGGTATTGACAATTATCCTTTAACTGCTGGAGATGTAGTTAAGGTTACTTATGATATAAGCTGGTTAAATCCGCCTCAAAATGTTACCATACTCAACTTCAACAATTACTTTAACTGTACCTTAGCACCACTATCGTACGAAGGAGTTCCTGTTGATATGGCATTACAGTTTGAACCAAAGACTAAGTCTAAGGATATCCTACAAGGCCTCATAGAACAATTCAATTTAGTTCTTACACCTGATCCTTTAAATCAAAGATTGATTAAGATAGAGACGTTCGATTACTGGATGACACTGGGACAAGAACGTAACTGGACCAACAAATACAATACAGCTAAACGAATTGGTATCAAGCATACCATTGACGAACAAGATAAAGAGATCCTTTTTGCTAATGCAAACGATAATGATAGGTTCTCTAAATTAGCAGCCGAATCAGCTCCTAACTATCAGTACGGAACTTTAGAGGTTATTTCAGATTCAGATATACCTCAAGGTACTCGTAAGATTGGTAGCTTCTTTGGACCTACAGTTTTAGGTTCTACCATTGTACAGGGTAATGATGACTTCCCATTATCGGGAACTACATTTGTAGTACCTCACTTATATAAGTTTGAGAATAACAAACAAACAGCATTTAAGTTTAAGCCTAGAATTGGATATAAGGTAGATAATTTACTACCTACAGGTGCTAGTGGTGGAACCATTTACATAGGTGAAGCTTCTCAGTACGTACCGGCTACTAGGTATAGTACACTTAGTAACTTACAATCTCTTCCTGCTGATACAGGTACTACATTTGATCTACACTTCAATAATACTTATGTAGCATTAGGAGGTGGAGCATTTAACTTTAATGGAGGTGTAACAGCCTTCTCTAGATATTGGCAGACTTATGTAGAGAGTTTGTATTGGGAGAACAGTAGAAAAGTGACGATGGATATTCAATTCTATCCTCACGAGTATAAGACTTTTGAGCTTAACGATATCATATATATCAATACTCAGAAATACCGTATCAATAAGATTAAAGGATTCAACCTAACTAAACCAGATATTACAACAGTTGAGTTGATTAAACTTTATCCAGCATTTGCTCCTTACTCAATTCAAGAGCTTTGTGATATGGACTTCATTGTAGAGGATGGTACTCCGGTTCCAAGTCCTACTCCTACTCCAACAGTACCAACTCCTACTCCAACAGTACCAACTCCAACACCAACGGTACCGACACCAGTAGGTCCTCCGACACCAACAACTCCTACTCCTACAGCACCAGTATATTCATCTTGGATAGCTGAAAGAGAAGATGGATTGGCATATGCAGATGTAGCTATAATGTCTGGCTTTGCAACTAATGATATTGTACTACTAGATGATCCAACAAGTCAATGTTGGGTACTAGGAAGTAAGACAACAGCAACTCCAAGGTATAACATTACAGGGGCTTGTGCTCCACCGCCAACACCAGCACCTACTCCGACGCCAACACCTACGACTCCTCCACCGCTTACGCCTTCGCCTACAGCTCCAACACCTACACCTAGTGCAGCAGCTCCTGGTAAGATATATGGAACTAATACAGCAGGTCGTTACATAGTACTGCCAGCAGGACTTAAGATAGTATGGAATGGTACAGGAGTACAGGAACAATTTAATGCTCAATCTTTAATGCAAATACTAACCGGTAACCCAGGAGTAAATGCAGATACGTATTACCCATTAAACGGAGTTACTACAGAGTTTAACGTATTGGAACCAGACTTCCCGTATAACCTTAGAGGTACAGTTGCTAAAGGAGGCTCTACTCAAGCTAAATACTTTGTAGACGGATTCCAGACAGTAATACAGATAGATGAGATAGCATTTATTTCAGGAGACATCTATAACGGATATATTCCTTACAACACATACAGATACGAAATATCATAAGACATGGCATTAATAACAAAGACAGCTACTGCAACAACTTTAGGACCCGGCATTACTCTAGTAGATTTATATCATACGGGTATTGCTGCTCCTAATTTACTCGTAACGGGTATAACAGCAGCTCAATTACTAGCAGGGTATCAGTTTGTAGATGAAGACTTTCATACTACTTATTACTTACTAGCTCAAGATGGATGTTCAGGATCTACAGCAGTATATGTTCAGGTACCGACTCCAACACCTACAGTACCTACTCCTACAGTACCGACACCAACTCCTACTTCACCAGTTGTTTGTAGAAATTATTATCTATATGCTGGAGGTAGTGGTGATAGAACTACATTTACTTTCACTTGTTGTAACGGTTCAAACCAATCAATTCAAATAGAGGATTATGCTTCATTCGAAATCTGTGCACAAGTAGGAACAGTATCTAAGGTATTTGGTAATGGAAACTGGACAGTAGGCGGACCTTGTAATACACCTTGTGGTGACTTTGCTTAAATAGAATGAAAGACCTACTGGAAATATTAGAAGAGATTCATCAGACAATAGGAGATACATTCGTTGTCGTAGGATCTATGGCAGATTACCTTTTAGGTCAGACACAGCATCCACCCTATAAAGATATAGATGTATGTGTAGCAGATGATACTATTGCAGAGACGTTAAGTAACGGGTATATACACGGATGGAAGCATGATAGTGTTGCAGAAGAGTATAAAGAAATAGGTGTAAACTCCAGATGGGTAGTACACACAGGACCTTATCAAGGAATTGATATATTTGTAAGAAGCATTCTACCTTCTCATACGGTAGTAAGTTATGAAGGAATCGATTACAGAGTACAGGACCAAAGAAACATATAAAAGCTATTAATTAGTATGGCAACAAGCACAGTAAAAATAGACGTACAGGTTAATTCCAAATCGATAAACGATTTAGAGAAGGAGTTAGCTGATATCAATGAGCAGTTAAATGATGTTGAGATAGGTTCTCAGGCATTTAAAGATCTATCTAAGTCTGCTCAAGCAGCTACTGCACAGTTAGAGAAAGTTAATTCCGAAGTAGAAGGATTTACAGCTGATAAGAAATTTATGGCTGCAGATGGAGCTATTAAAGGATTTGCTGGATCTATATCTGGTGTAGTTGGTGCATTCGGACTATTAGGAGTAGAGTCAGAGAAATTAGGAGCTTTTGAGGAAAAGGCGGCGAGTGCTATTGCTCTTTCAATGGGTCTTAAAGATATGGCTGAAGGCTATAAGATGATTGCCAATGCAGAAGTATTAGCTGCTGCTAAAGCCAAGATAATGGGACTCACTACCAAACAAGCTTTAATTGCTACAGGTATTGGAGCATTTGTAGTACTATTAGGATCAGTGATAGCATATTGGGATGATATAGTTAAAGGAGCAGAGAACCTAGGTAAGAAATTTAAAGCAGTAGGCGTTATTATTGATGGAGTTAAAGATGCATTTAATTCCTTTATCGATGCAGTACGTCCAGCCTTAGAGTATTTAGGTCTTATTTCTACAGCAGAGGAAAAAAGAGCAGAAGCAACTAGAGTAGCCAGTGGTGTTGCTGCCGAAGCATCTCAAAAAGAGTTAGATCTAATGAGGGCTAGAGGTGCAGCAGCAGAAGAGATTTACGCTAAAGAGATTCAATTAATTAATCAAAAGATAGCCGCTAGTACAGATGAAGAAGAAATTGCTAGTCTTAATCATGACAAAGCAGTAGCAAGAGCTAGTGAGACTAAAAGATTACAAGATGAAGCTGCTAAAAGACAGGCGGAAGCAGATGCTGCTAGAAAGAAACGTAATGAAGAATTAGCCAAAGAACGAGAGGAAGAAGCTAAACGTCTTGCTGATGAAGCACAGAAAGTACAGGATGACGAAAACGATAGACTTCAGTCAATACAAGATATTCGTAAGGCATACGATGAACGAAGAAGAGATGATGCTGCCGAAACAGAATTACAAAAGGTAGAGTTAGAAGAGCAAAGAGCTTTAGAAGATTTAGAGAGATTAAAAGCTACTGAAGAAGAGAAGCTTAATATCATGGCTTACTATAAAGAGCTAAAAGATATAGCCGCCGAAGAAGATAGAACAATAACCAATGAGAAGAATCAAGCTATTGCACAAGAGGATTACGATCGTCTAATGAATAACTTGCAAGCAGAATATGATGCCGCACAACAAAAGATAGCCATCAGAGCTTCTATAGTTGACGCAATTGCAAACCTAGCAGGTCAAGAAACCGCTATTGGTAAAGCAGCTTTCTTAGCACAGAATGTTATTCGTCTTATGGACTTAAAAGCTAGTGCTACAGCAGCATTAAAAAAGATGGCAATCGATGCCGGTAAGGCAGGAGCAGATACAGCATCAGGTTTCGCTGCTACAGCTAAAGTAGGTTTCCCTCAAAACGTACCGATGTTAATTGCATACGCTTTACAAGCAGTAGGTATTATTGCAGCAATGAAGTCAGCATTCTCTAAAGGTAAATCAGCAATCGCTGGTGCCGGAGTAGGAGGCGGAGGAGGAGATATATCAGTACCTTCAATAGGAGGTGGTGGAGTATCAGCACCACAACCAGTAGTGCCAGCAGCACCAGCACAAGTAACCAGTACTACTCCTACAATCCAGGCTTATGTAGTTAGTGGAGATGTACGAGATGGGCAAGAAGCAGACGCTAGATTACGTAATAGAAGAACAGTGTAAATAGAGAAATCTATTTATCAAAATATAGCACTTATGAAAATAGTAGAATTACTTATAGACGAATTAGATGAGTTCCTAGGATTTGAAGCAACTGCGTTAGTTAACCAGCCAGCTATCGAAACGGAATTCTATGCATTCAAAGAAGCAGATTTAGAGGATGCAATTGTAATGTCTATAATAAAAGAAGAACTATCCAAGTATACGGACCTTAAAGAAGAGAAGTTTGAATCCTACAACGACTATCCTGAGTCTGCTGTTAATGAAGCACGAAAAGCTCTCGAATGGAGAGATAGCCATCCTGATAACGATTGCGGAACTAGAGTCGGATGGGCTAGGGCTAATCAACTAGCTAATAGAGAGAATATCTCAGAAGAAACAATTGCTAGAATGGCTTCATTTAAAAGACATCAGCAACATAAAGATGTACCTTACTCAGAAGGATGCGGAGGACTAATGTGGTCTGCTTGGGGAGGCACAGCCGGAATAGAATGGGCTCAACGTAAGTTAGAAGAGATTAGAACGTCTCTAAGCGATGAACCTAAATACTATGATGACTTACCTTCGGACGTTCAAGAGAAGCTTTTAGACTATTTAGAAACTATTGCCATAGATGCTAATGATGTTACCATAGTAAAGGAGAAATTTGCTATTGTAGCTGATCCGGATGCTCCAACAACGTCGATGACTGCAGGAGGTAGAAAGAAGAAACTATACAAATACACTGGACCTAGTGATAGTAAGAATAGAAGCTTTTGTGCTGAAATGATGTCAAGGTTTAGCAATAAATTATTCCGTAGAGAAGATATATCTAAAATGTCAGCTACTCAAGCTAACCCAGAATTCGGTATGTATAACATATTTGAATATAAAGGATCTTTTGGATGTAGACATTCTTGGGAAGAAGTACACGTTGAGATTAAGGAGGATGATGCTTCAAGTAACTACTTAACTCGTCAAAAGGATTTAGTATTACAGCAAGGTACATTACGTATCTTTAATTTCTCTATTGAAGAAGATCAAATGATAGTAACTGGTCCTCTAATGGTACCGGATAAATTGATCCTTAGAATAGACGAAGAAGGTAATCCTTACCACTGTTACTTCTCAGAAGAGACTGTTAGAACTATCGCTAAAAAAATGATGAAGTCTAAATTACTAGACACTCTTAACATCGAACATATATCAGACGATATCGTAGATGGCTATATGATGGAGAATTGGATTATAGAAGATTCAAAAAACGATAAGGCTAGATTCTATGGATTCGATCTTCCTAAAGGTACTTGGATGGGTAGCTATAAAATAGAAGATCCAGAGGTATGGAAAAGAATTAAGGAAGGTGAACTAAGAGGATTTTCGATCGAAGGAATGTTTGGAGACCGATTCGTACAACAGTAGAAAAAGAAAGAACCGTGGCATACCAGGACCACGGCTCAATCACAACTAAAAAAACGGTTAAGGAAAAAATTATGCCGTAAAAAAACCTTAACACTTGGGGTATACAGTTCGGAAGCCTAAAACCATAAAGTACTTCCTAACTCTTATACTTTAATATAAGAACTAATTTTTTAAGAGGCAACTTTTTCAAAGAAATATTCTTTAGAAAATCTTATCTTACCGAGTAGCACACCACTTACTGCAGCAGCAGTCATATTAGTAGCTCTGGCAGCATCAGCAGATGAGCTGTAAGTACCCATATACATCCGTTCAATCAATTCAGAGTTACCCCATCTAGCATTACCTACTCTACGGCCTTTATATACCGCTACCTTATAACTATTAACTTCGTGTTGTTGACCACGAGCATTTTGCCATTTGGTATTATTAGGACGATCTATGACTGCTCTTCTAGATCTTACTCTAGACCAGAAGTAAGGTTGCCCATTACTTGCATGAGAATCTCCATGCAGTTGAATGCTATACTGTCTCTCCTTAATAGAAGCTTCAAAGATATTACTAGTCTTTTCTAGCATATCCCATTCGTTACTCTTTTGCAGCTTAGAAATAAAGTACTTTGCTTTAGGAGTCTTAGTAACTGTAACATTACCGTCTATCTTAAAGATATAGTATGTCTCATTTAAACTCTGAAGCCAATCCATCTCTTCGGGTGTAATCTTATTTAAGATATCGCCAAAGAGTTCTTTAAGTAAATCCCTATCGTAGTTATTAGCAACAACATGGTCGACTAAATACTTTATAGAAACAGGTAAGGCAAGAGCTACAGAAGAGTAACCTAATATCTTAAGAAACGACCTCCTATCCATTAGTTTCTACCTCTTACTTGTTCACGAATATCTTCCCAGAAGTTTAAACAACGGATGTAAGCATTCTCTTCAGTATCTGAAAACACTAAACGTTCACAGTGTTGAAGTTTCTTTTCAATAAGCTTAATATCATCCTCCATATAAATACTACGTTGGAGAATAGCTTTAGTAGTAGTGTATTCTTCTTCGAATAAGTCAATCGCCTTATACATACGGTTTAAAGAACCACGAAGAGTACCTGTAATTTCAAATCGTTGCATTGCTTTACGAAACTTAGAACCCGAATCAAGAGTTCGTTTCTGTATTTGCTTGTTGATAGTCTTAGAAAGGTCACGACCTGTCTGACGTCCAGTACCTCGGAATACCTCCCATACAAGTACCTCTAAACCACTTTTGTTAAATCCTTTAGCCATCTTACTTAGTATTATTTTGTTTGTTAAGAATAGCAGTGTACTTGTAGAAACTGTTAGCTATAGAAGCTAAAGAATCTGCAGTAGTCCAATTGTTAAAATCGTCACGTTGGTTTAGGGCTTGAGTAAGCTCCTCTACAGCGAATGTAAGATTGTCTACGCTGTTTGTTAACTGGTCAACAGTTTTTTCTTGATCTTTTGTCATTGTGTTTATTATTATTGATTAATTATTATACCTTAATATACGAACCATTTTGGTTAAAGGCAACTTTTTACATAACTATTTCTGAAGAGTCATAATTATACTTAGCTAAGATACTAGTAATAATACCGAACTGCTTATCTGTTACAGTCTTATACTGAGAATGAATAATACTAGTGATAAACTTAGACTCTGATGGAGTAAAGGTTCCTAATAACG
>JAAHTH010001086.1_pt2 | contig 16012 bp, 14 predicted proteins | sample 6116091 | NCBI WGS metagenome assembly JAAHTH01 (sample SAMN13939990, study PRJNA603662) | sponge metagenome | isolation source: marine sponge | host: Mycale hentscheli | place: New Zealand | collected 2006 | reverse complement strand
TAGAAATAAAGATCACCTGCATCATTAGTATAAACTCTACCAGCATCTCCATAAGTAACATCGTTTGATCCTGTATTTACAGTTTTTGAGTTTATTACAAATGATGGTGGGAATAAAGATTGTTTGAATCTTGCTCTATCAATAGTAATAGCGGTAAATGTATTACCAATAGGAAGAGCAGTTTCTGCACCACCTTGAATAATATTTGCAAATTGTTTATAAACAACTTGCTTATTTATATCAGTACCTGAGGATGAGATATTGGCTTCAATGGTGTAATAATATTCTACTCTACCATCAGAACCTAATATAGCAGTATAATAATCTGAACTAATCCCCGAATTACCTGTAGTAGTACCAGTATTAGTAGTACTACCATTAGCAAAAGCGGGGGCTACTATGGCATCTGTGCTTAGAAGAAAATCTTCGGAATCTAATCTTTTAAATGACATAGTTTATATTATTGAGTATTTTTAGTTACTGTTAAAGGTACTGTAATTCTAGCTCCACTGTCTCTTCCTACTACAAGAAGTGAGGTGTTTACTGAAGTAGCAGTAGTACCAAATAATGTGTTAACAGTAGTTGCTTTTAAGTTAATAGTTGTACCTACTACTGTTTTCTGGGTTGCAGCTCCTAAGGTTTGGGTTGAATTTAAGTTTTGAGCTAACTGTGTATTTACTCCTATACCTTCAAATGAAGACATTGTTCTAACGTCTGCAATAGTTACTGTATAACCGCTGGCTTCATATACCTGATTATTTCCTAAGTAGTTAAGAGTTTGAGGGGTAATAGATAACGTAGCACCTTGTTTTAAAGTGATTGATTCGTATCCTATATCCAAAACAGGCATTTGAGCTGTTCCTCTAGGTAGTGTAGTAAGTTTATATCTCAAGTTTTGAGTTGCTTTTGGCATTGCCTCTAACAAAGGCATATTTTCAATATTTTTACCAAAAAAAGCGGAACCTGAAGGGTCTGTTGGGTCGTAAAGAGAATAATCTATCTCATCATCTGATAGAGCAAATTGTGTAATTTTAAAAGAGCCATCACCTCTTGCTAACAATTCTCTTCCTCTATCTGTTAAAATAGCATCAACTGTTATGACTGCATTATTTAAATATCCCATTTTTTATATTTTATGTTAATAAATATTATATTTTTTAATTTCCGCTGCTTCTTCCACTAGGGCTAGCTACCTTTCCCCTAGCGAGTGCGGCACCATCTTGAATTATTCCTGCTTGTTTTAAATCAAATAACAATTCATCCGTCCTATCTTCTAGATTTTCACTCCTATACTCAGCTGTAATAATACCACTAAATGCTTGGTCTATACCAGCTTCATTATTTTTTTCTACATCTAGAATTATATATTGACCATCTTCTATAATTCTGTATATGACAAAGTTATCTAACACAGTAGCAGCATCAATTTGTTTATTTAATTTTAATTTTAAAACATTATCAAATGAGAATACTCCTTCAATTTGGAATAATTTTTGTTTAGAATACTCAAATCTAATAAAATCCCCCGCTTTAGGAGTAAATGATAATCTAATTGGATTAAATCCAAATCTATCCCATGTATATTTATCTGTTGCTGAAAATTTACCACCTCCTAAGTTAACAAATAAACTACTAGAAACACTAGCATTGGCATTTACAACATTATATTCTTCAGTCCCCGGGTTTATTTGATAATATTCTCCACCATAAAAATTAGCTAAAGCGGTTGAAGAAGTAATATAACTACCTACACCATCTTCACTGCTACTAAAATTATTATAATCAATCCAATAACTCCCTGTGTAATTATATACGGTTTGTGTTACACCTACCCCACTTTCAGAAGTAAAATAACTAGCAGTAACTCCTGTTACACCTTGGACAAAATTTATCCCTTCTGGGGTTTCTTGTTCTACAATTATGAAGCCCCCATAATATTGGTATTTTCTTAGAGCTGCTTCATTCCTCCAATAATTTAAAGACTCAGTAAAATACAAAACACCCTCAGAATCTTCATCACCAAACCCTGCATCAGGATCAAATATTGGACCTGATTGAGGGGTGGCTGCTAAAGAAGGATTAGTAGAACCTGTACTTTCCTCAGGGGCTACTATTTCAGCAAAAATCGTATCTCCTTCATATACAGTAAAGTAATCTGATTGGATTTCTACACCCGCAAATTGTACTGGGGAACCATCCGCTGTAGTAGGTTTCCAATTAAAACCAGATATTGCACTTAAATTTCCTATTCTAAATTGTGATGTGTTATAAGCAACACTCCCATTGGCCAGTGAAGGGTTGTATCTATATACTGCCGCCGATCCATTAGCTAATAATTCTTTACCCGTAGTGCTACCACTTCTGTACACATTTATATCTACAGGAATGTAATTGGGAAATACAGGGGGATAATTACCCCCATAATAGGCGGATAAATACAAATCAGCAACACTACTTGTAGCAATATTGATAGCCATTGCCCCCCTAACTTTAATTCTAGTGTTACCTTCAATGGAACCTGTTAAAATATCAATTCTATCAAAATAATTAGCAGCATCAAATCCTGAGGGGACAGGCCCATCTGTTCCTTTAGTTACAGCTGATCCCGAGGCAATTTGCTCAGAATCATAATTAGTTCTCATAGGATTTTCAGATGAGGCGGAGTTAATTTCATTCCCATAACTCCAAGCGTTACCTGTGTAAGTAATAGTACCTCCTGTTTGGTATGAGAAAAATTTATTTTGGTAACCTGTACTTTTGTTTAACCACATATAGTAAGTAGCAACATCCACCCCAGGAGCAACTCCTAATTGATCAAATAATTGAAAGCTCATAGTGGTTACATATTCTCTAGGTCCTATCCCTATTTGGGTACCTGCTATAGGTTCAAGTGATCCTACTGCTGTAATTTGGTGGGTACCTGCTAATTGTTGGTTTAAAACAGTGCCTTGATCTACCCTTACAGTAGCGTATTTTTGGCGCTCAAAATTTTGAGTTATATTAGATAAAGCAACAGAAGCCTCAGAAGGTTTAGATACATTTAAAAGTGAATCACATAAATAGATTACTTTAAATTGTGTCTGATTTATTATTTCTGGGGAAGTATCACCTGCTTCAAACACCACAGCAAAATATTCCTGATTTTTTTCAGCTACAGGTAATCCCCCTAGTACACCTTCAATTACTATATTACTTGGATCTTCATTTTGTAATATAATAATCTCATTTTGTTGATCAATTTGTTGTACTAGTGGAGTTGCCGTCTCATGAGAACTTAACCCAACTAAAGGGTCTGGTGTAGTTGAGGGGGGTGGTCCGGGTGGTACTGAATTTGTTAAGGCCATATTACAACTTTATAATAAATATTACTTACCTCCTCCTCCTTCTTGTGGTAAGTCTGGAGTTGGTTTAGGTGTACTTGAATCAAATCCACCTAGTGAGGCAGATGTTAATAGTGAAGCAGGATCCAATGCAACCCTAATAATTCTCTTGTTAAAATCAGGAGAACTACCTTGTTTTCCAAGGTACCTTGAACTGTTCCACCATCTTGAAGCATAATAGGAATCCTGTACGGGGGCAAGTGAAGCTGAGTTTGTTTTTAATAATTCTGTATTAATAGGATTAATTGAACTAGAAGCTGAAGGTGAATAATCAGCATCCATAAAAATTACTGATTTTCGTATTCCATTATAATTTACTAAACCTGCTTGAGGATCAAATGAATTATTAATCAAAGGATTAAATTCATTATAAGCCCAAGGACCAGGTTGTACATCTAAGTCTGCAGGGTCAAATGGGGCTAAATAATTAACTGTTGTTGCATCGTACCAATCATAATATGATGAAGGGGTACCTGCTCCAATCCCATTTAAACCATCTAGTATCCCAAATACAGCGTATGTATTTCCTCCTATAGTAGCAGTACTAGGAGTACCTACTGCGATTGAAAAAGAACTACTATCTGCTAATTGAAAGTTTAGGGAACTACCATTTGCTTGTAATACATCCAATGTGGGGTATATACTACCATCTCCGTATTTTAAATAAATTACAGGTGAGGTTATAGCAAAGAATATAACATCCTCAGTAGCACTTGTAATTATATCTAATAAATTTTCATAATTCCCTTTAGATAAATTTTCAAATATAGTATCACTAGGTTTTTTATAGATATTTTGGTTATTATTATCTGTTTTTATTAAACCCGTACCTGATCCTGAGTCGTATTCTCTATCAAGGTACCCATTTGGTTGAAGAATATTTGATTGGCCTGTTTGTTTAAAAATACCATTATAAAATTCATCTTGGTTATTATGGGTGACAATGTGTGTAGCATTAGCTGTTACTTTTGATCCTGTTTGAAGATATTGTTGGGCATAACCCATTTGGGTGTACACACTTTCAGTCCAAAATTGAACTAACCCTTCAACAGGAGTAGCTAAATCTCTTTCACTCCAATCTACCAAACCGCCAGATGCAAATTGTATTTGGTTTGAATTATTCCAACCCCCACCTGTCCAACCTGCCCATTCAAATGAACCTATTTTTAATCTAGCATCATAATCACCAATAGCTTTATAAATGTACTGTTCTCCCTTCCAATCAGAGTACAAAGTATCAGCAGAACCACTATAAGTTAAATTTTGATAGGTTAATTTAGCAGGTCTTTGTCTTTGTCTTTCTTTAATAGTAGGTTTAATTATTACTCCTGTAGCAGTGCTTGTCCTAGCAGGAGTAAAGTCTTTAATCATATTAAATAATGAACTATCAAAGAATTTTACATACCTAATATAGGCTGAGAAATCCCAAGTTACAGTTTGGGTAATAGTGGGGTTTACACCGTCATCAATAAATTTATTACTATAATAATTACGGTTACTACCCAAATAAAAATCATTAAAGTCGGGGAAGTCACTTCCTAGAGGGACAAAGCTGGATAGGTTATTTTCATCTATATAACCCTGTGGGGAGAAACCCACCTCAGTATATTGTAAGCTTCTATCGTAGCTTTCACTTTTTACGTAACTTTGTTGAACTCTAACAGAAGGTGAAAGTAAAGTATTAGGTATATAACCACTTCTGTTAGGGGGTAAAACTATATCGTCTGTATCAAATGAGATACTTCCCGTTTCTCCTATAGCGGGAGCACTTTGTGTTGTAAACCTATAATCAATATCAAACTCTTTTACATCTAATATTTCTTTGGGAATACCAAAACACGTTATAAGAGTTCTAAGTCCTGCTATAGAACCTTTTTGTTTTAAGAGTAAAGGTAAGTTATGATATATTCTTTTGAAAATCTGACCGTTCACATCCTCAATAGGAGTAGGACCATCAGAGGCTGTTACATAATTAGTAATGGTACTTTTTTGTTGACCACTAACTAATGGAGGAAGGAAACTTCCACCTGCTCCTATTCCTACAAAAGAGGAATATAAATCATTAGCATTAAAATTACCTGTGTATAGGTTAATACCCATAGATTTAATAGCCTCACCCACTAAATCTTTAGAAATACCAAAATCTAATCTATTATCAGCATTATACCTATTAGTAATATCTTGGGCATAAGTAAATAAGGTATCAAAATGCTGACCCATCATTTCAATAAATCTGAAATATGGTTCGTTACTAGGATCTTCTAGTAAATAAACTGGTATACTAAGGTTTAAATTGTCTTTATTATCATTATCATATATAGAAGCTGAAAGTATAGCATTATCATACCAATCTGTAGCTGTTGTGCTTCCTGTAAGGGCTAATTCATAGGGGGGATTTCCATCTCCTGTTTTAGGATATGGAGTGGGAAATGTACTGGTTCCCGATGAATCTGAACTTGAATTATAGTACATCCAATATTCAAATCCATCAAAATTTCTAATAAGGGATTTTCTTTGGCTTTCAATAGCAGCTCTACTCTCAGATACAGCTGTAGAATCTACACTATGGGAAGTGGCTAAAGAAGCAGAGTATTGTTCTAATAGTCCTACTTTATAAAAGAAATTTTTTACCCTCTCTTCAGCAGAGGAAAAATGGACAAAGTTTCCAAAACTAGAATAATCTATGTTTACTTCAACTCCTTTTTCATCTAAAAAGTATTCTAATTGTTCCCTAGAAGAAGAAAGTCTATCAATAGTAAAAGCATTTAAATCATCAAAACTACTTAACTTTACAGAAGTATGTACTTGATTATTTAACCCAAGTGAATAATTAGGCCCTTTAATAGGAATACTATCACTAACAGGAAGTGTTATTTCTTGTTCAAATTCTACATTATAAGCAACTGTATCCCTTTGGAGGGTAACAATCCAAGGATTAAAATCACCATCAACTTGTACATAAGAAGGTAAAGGTTGATATAATTTTATTAGTACTGAGTACTGTCCGTTTGTATTATCAAATAATATATTATTAGCAATGGCTAAGTTACCATTACCAAAGTTTAAGTAAAAATCAGGATAATAACCTGTTATAGGAGTTTCAGGGAAAAACGTTTCTACAGCTAACCTTAATTCAGGCTCAGATAAAAATGCTGTGGTGAGTCTTACTTCTTTACGATTAGCAGAAATTTCTTTAATCCTAAAAGGATTTTGGTATGAAGAAGAAAGCTCGTTATTTAATATGTTATATACAACATTATAACTTCCAATACTAAATCCTAACCTTTCAACATCTTCTTGGGGATATATAACTAAAGAATCAGCTACGTTAGGGTCCCCTTCTGCACCATTTTGTACTGCTGAGTATGCAGCATTAGGGTTATATTCTAATAAATTGCCGTTTAAATCATGTATTAGGCTTTCAACTCTCCCACCTGTCCCCGAAAATGAAGGGCTAACTGGGAAACCTGGGATTGTAGTTTCATCACCACTAGAATATTGTTGTACTTCGAATGTAGTGGGGTCTATTAACTTAACTAAAGCCATTTAATTATAAATATTAACTGATTATTTTGCTCTACTTACTACGTTACCTTGTCCATCTAACCCCAATGGAGAATCAGAAGGCGTTGAACGAGGGTTTCCTGTGATTTGGGTGCCGTCTTGTATTTCTCCAAAATTAGATGGGAGACTTCCACTTAATTGAGCATTTCTTAGTTCTACCTGTGTGGCTAAAAGCTCCTCTCTTAAAGAAGTGATTTCATCTAATAATACTTGAATGTCTTGATCTTTCTCCTCAGTAAATCCTACATACTCAGTGCTACGTTGAATTAATACTTGGTGAGTATTAACTGTACCCCCAGCAGGTATTTCATAAAATAATTGATCATAAAGGTCAAAAAATTGTTGTACTGTGACTGTTTCTTCTACGGGTGGGGGTGGGGGTAAAAGTTGAGAGAAAGAAGTATCAATAGCATTCCTATATGGAATAGCTACAAATCCCTGTCTACCTAAATTTACTTGTTGACTCATCCGTTAATTACTTTAAAATAATAATTGTCATCTAATACAATAGTACTACCTTTGATAGTAGTTTTTATTAGTATTTGGTAATACCTTTCGGGTTCTAATCCGTTCATATAGAGTTTGAAATAACTTCCATCTTCATCTGCACTAATTTGGGTATAATCATCATCAAAATCGATTATAAACTCGTTAGTATGTAAATCCTTCACAGCGTAATAAGAAGCTGTAGGGAGGAAATAATTAGTAGTATACACAGAAGAAGTACGGAAAGCCCTTACAGGATATTGGGGCCTACAGTTAATATAAAATTTATTAATACTATCTCTTCTATATTCTTGAATATTATTTGCTAAAGTAGCAATTAATTGTTGATCATCTATAATAGTGTTAGTTGAGGATCCTGTGTCAAAAGTATAATCTCTCCACTTAAATTCTAATTGAGGGGGGTATATTGTATTAGTATCTATTGAAAAATACTTAATAACAGCTACATCCGTAGTGGAGGGAGAAAGAAGGAAACCTTTATCGTCTTCTTGTTTAACTATAAATCCTTCATTTACTAATGACCCACTATTAACTAATTTAATAGTATTGGTTACGTCAATATTTAAATCTTTATCATCAGAGTAACTAAAGATTTGGGAACCTGTTACAGAAAGCCCATCTACACTACCTGTATACCAATTTCCACCTCCTGGGTTATTATCATTATAAGATGCGGTAGTGCCAGGAGCAAAACTCGCAGTTGCCCATCTAATATTTCCATCTTTATAAACCCAACTACATCCACTAGTGGTAATAGGATCGTCTTGGAATTTACCAGTACCCATTGCCCAAGATTCAGATATGGGGTATACTTCTACTGTAGTGTCAGTATTCAACCCACTTACCTCAGCTATAAAACATCTTAAGTTAGATTTAAATTCTTTACTTTCAGGTAATAAAGAACCAGTGGAATCTGTTACAGACCCACTTATTATAGTATTAATAACATTATTAATTTCCGTAGTAGAAAATTTTATTAAAAATCTACTTACTTCTGGGGCATCGGGTAAAAATGTATTGGTTGCTTCTATAATTTCATCTAATCCTGTGTTTTGAGTAGGATAAGCTGAATATAGTGTTGCGTCTTTCTCAGGAAAAATTTTATAAATTGCCATGTTTAGAATGTGGTTATAGCACCTCTGATGTCTGTGTTAGGGTATTTAACTTCAAAAATGCAAGGGTCTTGAGAAGGGAAAACTGTGTTGTTTTGAGTAGCTCCTACAACATCGTAAGAATATTGTGAGTATCCTGCCGAAACTCCTGATTTGTTAGATATTTGAACGGATTTAACTGTTTGTACCCCCTTTACTTTATCCAACAACACATATATATCAGTTAAGAATATAGGTTGATTAATTTGCCATTTATCTATATCAAAATAATCTTTTAAAGCAGCAATACAACTATTTAAAACTTGGTTACCTGCATAATTAGGCCTTACAACTATTGTAAAATCAACTGCTATATTGATTACAAAACCATCTTTGATTTTAACAGTATCATTTACCATTCTAAATTGAGAAAGGTAAGTTGATAAATTAGTTTTAAAAGTATTTGAAGTGGTGGTTAATTGTTTATCACTGTTAAAACCTAGAACATACATGTCTAATACAGCAGGTCTAGCGTGGGGATTCAAATTCTCAATTTTCTCAGGCTCAACATATATTTTAGCCACTTCCCCATAGGTACCAGGCATACTTAGTGCTCTTACTGTGTAGTCATCTTCTGTTACACTACGCAATTGAGTACCAAACATTCTTAAGGAATTTTCCCTAATCTGATCAGCAGAATCACCTGCACCACCTCCTGAGGCGGCTTCAGGGTTATTACACCTAACAGATGCTCGGGCATTAGCATCCCCCCCTGTTACTCCAGAAGTATCTATACCAGTTAAAGTATTAGCAGCGGCATTAGAACTAACACCCCCTCCAGTTAAATAAGTAAAAGTTAAAGTGGTGTTTGTAGGTGCTGTTCCGTAAGTGTTTGTGAAAGTAAAGTTAGCAGGTGAAAATGCTGTACTAGCATTTAGGTTTACTCCAAGCTTACCTACATTAGAGGGATTAGGAACTACTACACTATCTGTTAACCCTGAATTTCCTGCTCCAAATTGGATTTGTAATTGATTTTTTGCTATGAAACGTGTAGCAAATCTTCTTTGAGTTCTTAATAATTTTAATAGGTAAGGCTCACCTGCTCCTGTATTTTTCTCAGGGAGATATACTGTTTCTTGTCCCAAATAAGGAACTTCATACCAAGTATTTCCACTCCCATCTTCACAATCTATTATATCAATAATATTATCATCTTCTATAATAACTGTAGGGAACTTTTCATAAGATCCAAATGTAAAATCAACAGAAGCAGTTGTAGCTGAGATAGCGGTTCTCGTTTTCTTCAATAAGAATTTAGTAGGATTACCACTTCCATCAACACTAAACACACTTATCTCTGTAGGATCAGCTGAGCTTGATACTGAAAAATCACAAAAGTCTTGTATTATAAATGAGGCTTTTCCTTCTGTAGAAGATTCAACTATAGTATTACTAGGAATATTAACAGCATCATTCATATCAGGCTCATAGGTTCCTGTAGCATCTACTGTTTGGAAAATTTCAATATCTGCAACTGCTGCTCCTGTTACTTTGGGTTTATAACCCATCATATATGCTAACTGGTATAAGTTAGGGGTTTGACGGGCAAATTGAGTAAAAGTTTCTTGTATTTGGTTATCTTGGTAAAAGGATAACACATCCCCAACATAAGCCGCCATTTCCATAAACAACATACCTGGGGAAGAGGGGGTGAAGTCTGTATAAGTGTCTGGGAAGTAAGTTTTGCTAAACTCTATTAATGAGTTTTTAAAGTTATTGAAATCTTTATCAATATACCTTATATTTCTTTCCGCCCTATTATTTCCACTAGATTGGGTAGATGTAGTAGTATTATATGCCATCTGTGTTGAAGTTTATTTGGAGCTGATCAGGAGACTGGTTGAGGACTTGATAGTCTACTGTTATGCTTATTATATTATCGTTAGGGTATGAAATTACATTTACAGAATTAACAGAAACACTGGGGAATAGTCTTTTTAATTTTTGGACTATATCTGCTTCAAAACCATCTAAAGTATTTTGACTTATAGCTTCAAATAAAAGTGCTCTTACACCCCCCCCAAAATTAGGATTTAAATACCTTTCACCGGGATTAGTTAAGAAAAAATTAATTAAGTTAGATTTAATTTGATCTTTAGTAATATAAGTTTGGTTAAATACCGCCCCAGCAGAAAAGGGAACAGACACCCCGATAGCAACATCAGGTAAAGTGTCTAAGGGAAATTTGCTGGAGATTATGTATGCCATTATTTAGTATTTAATAATCCCATTATTTGGTTCATAGAAACATTTCCATCGGGAAGACTAGAACCTTGAGAGGTAGTATCCATAGGCCCACTCATTTGTAAAGGCCTTTCAACATGTTGGCTGTTAAATGTCTTCCCCATGTCTCCTAATATATTTTGATAGGCTGCTCTTCTTTCTCTTGAGCCCATAGAGGGACCCTCTACAGGAGGTTGTTGAATAGGTTGGGTGGGTTGTATGTGTTCTACAACTGTTTGGCGAGGGGTTTTTACTGCTTCTAAAAGAATATCTTTTAATTCTTCTTGGATAGCTTCTTTAACTGCCTGCTTTATTAATATTTTTAATGCGTTTTGTTTCATTGTTTATAAATATCTAATTAATCTGCTCTTAAATTATCTCTATCTATCACAAATTTTAGTTGTTCTATTAAGATAGAAGGATTAGATGCAAATGATGATTCACTTCTTAAAACTTGTATTCCTTGAATATTTCTTGCAACAGCATATCTTTTAGGATATTGGAAATTTTGACTAATATCGTCTTTAATTTCAAATGTAAACCCTTTATAAGGGAAGGGCTGGTTTGTTAGGGGGTCAATCACAGGTTGCTCAACGTCTCCTTCCACTGTGGGGTCTTTAAATGAGTTAATTTCCTCATTTATCTCAGCAAATGATAAAACAAACTCCCCAGTTTCAGGGTTTATTTCTTGAGCACAGCTTTGTATCATGTTATCTAATAAACCTAATAATTTTAAAATATAACCTAACGTAATCCCTATTGAAATTGTACTAATTGTTAAATTGGTTACCGCTACCCCAGCTCTTTTTAGAATTTCATTAGCATCATAAAATCCTTGTTCTACCAAACCATTCCATAGGTCTTTTAAACCAACAAATGGGGGAGTAATAGGGCCTGGTACAGCGGATAATCCTTGTGCTATTTTCAATCCTATTCTAATTCCTAAAATTAATGTATTTGTAACTTTTAAAATTTTAGTAAGGGTTCTAATTATTTTATATAAAGAATTTATTTGCCTCACTAGTTTGTTTCTTCTTTCTAAAACTTTCTTTAATTTCTCCCCAGATAAACATCTCTTTCCACTTAAAGGATCTTTAGTATCTGATAGAATAGCATTAACAACAGGGCTACCAAATTCTGCGAGGAGGTTTAGTACATAAGGGAGAAGGACTCGTTTTAGCCTTTCTTTTTGTTCAAGGAAAATAGATATAAATTTACTTTCCCAAGGCATATTAATTATAGCTTGTCTTTTCTCAACAGCATTTTCTTCCTCCTGGATTTGTATCAAAGCCTCAGATTGCTCTTCTTCTATATCGAGTTTAACAGGAGTTAAAGTTATCCTACCTAATTCATATAAATCGAATCTAACTTCATCATCCTCTTCTTGAGGAGAGGGAGTAGGCTGTATGGGGTCACTTTCTGTAATTGCTAAAGTTCCACTAGGAGTATTTGTTAGATTCTCTATAGCTACTATAGCCTCTTGGGTTAATACATCTATCTCCGATGTAATAGAAAACTTACCCTCCCAGAAAATTTCCCCTTCAGGGGTAAAAGTTATAGCTCTTGTTCTAGGTCCTTGAGTTACAAACTTTATAACATACCCATTATTAAGGGTATAAACAGGGGGTTTATTATTTTCTTCTGTAACTTTTTTACCTAATGCTGATAAAGCGTTACTTCTGGCTTTACTTTTTGCTAGTTCTCTATCTTGGCTAATACCTGACCCTTTAGCAGTAAGACCAGTTTTAGGATCTTTTAGAGTTATCTCAGCCTTATAACTTTCATCTTCTTGTTGAATCAGTTTTTGATCCACAGTTTCTGTTGCACCTGTAAATGTAGTTACTTGTGGTTGTTTTCGAGTTACTTCTCCTTTTTTAACCAATTTAGGTCCTACACTTCTTGGATAATAATCTTCTTTAGAAAATTGTATATAAGAGGTACTAAAATCTATAGTTTCACCTCCTTCGTACTCAAATACAAATAATCCATCTTCTTCTGTAGATTCTGGGGCTACTATTAGGGCCCCTCCAATAGCAAATTGGGTGTTTTCAAAGTCTGTTTGTGTTTCTTCAAATTCTTCTACATTATTAAAAGTAGTACCATTATCAGGTAATGTAGGAGCTACCTCAGGGACAGTAAATAAGAAAGGCTGACATTCAACATCGTTTATAGGGTTGCCTTTGGGATCTACTAATTTAGCCCTAATTATAATAGCGGTAGTTGCCTCAGGAATAACAATAGGAGCTTTACCTATAATCTCAATTAATATTAAATTATCTTCTACCAATTCAGTTGATAGAGAAGTTATTACGCTATTAATATAAGATTTTAAATTTTGAGAATTAGCTACTGTAGCTTGGTCAAGTGTCCCTCCATCATTCCAAACTGCCCCCTCAGGAGTTTTTGTTAGGATTGTAGTTGAATTATCTCCTTCAACAAGCAAATCAATGTAATAACCATTGCTTAGTACATATAAACTATTAGTTTGATATTTGTCTAAAGGGATTTCCATTACTTAAGCTTTACAACATTAGATAAAATTGTAGGATTATCTCCTTCTATTGCTCTTCGAAAATCACTTACAGCAGCACCAAGTCGAGGACCTACTCTGTGTAAAGAATCAATTTCCGCCCCAGTACTATCTAAAGCTGAATTAAGGGCTATTGATAAAGAGTCCATTACTACTAAAAATTCCCTAAGCTCTCTAACCAACTGATTGCCCAATACTGCTCTTTCAGTAGCGTTTCTATCTACTAAGTATACTTCACCTGTAGATAATACTATTTTATTAGCACAATCAAAGTGAATTGAATCTCCTGCACTTAAATGGATTATATTAGGGGAGCTAATTAACACCCCATCAGATTTAGCATTTAAAATTAATCTACCTGAAGTAAGGAGAATTTGACTACCTTGGTATTCACTAGGGGAAATTGGAGTTGTATCATTTTTTCCAAAAGAATCGGTGTTGAAACTTGAAGCAAAAAATGGAAGTTTTTGAGTGCTGGTTAAGTAGATTGAGGCTTTATCGTCACTTATATTTTCTACAGTAGGAATGTAAGCGGGGGAACTTTCAGGTTCAGGTCCATTTCTTAATATGATAATAGGGTCTCCTTTATCTCCTTCACTTGACCAGGTATTGGGGAACACCCTAGAATTTACAGTGCTTCCAAATCTTAAACTATTACCAAATCTCCCTTCTAAAATGTGGTCACCTTCATATGGGTATAAACCTTTTAAACGGCTTTTTTCCTCAAAAGTATTACCTAAATATAATTTATTAGTAGAGACATGGTCCCTATTAACCATACCATTATCAACTTCCTCATAAGATTTATTAGGACTAGTAAGTACATTTCCCCCTGCTAAGGGATCAGGTAGAGCATTATGGTTAGTATTATTCCACCCCCCTACAGTAGGGAAATAGTAAAAAGCATTAGCACCATAATCAAGTGAACCTTGACTTTCTATAAACTCAGTTGACTTAACAATAGTAACAAGTTCATTTATAAGTGGATAAAATTTTGAATTAGAAAAATAAGGTTTAGCTAACTTTGAAGACTTAGACGAACCCTTTAAGCCTGGGGATTTTACAGAAGAAAAGATAATAGTTCCTAATCCTAACCACCCCCCAACTTCTTCAAATCTAGGATGGTCGGGACCTAATACTATATCCCTGACCCTGACTGTTTGGAAAGCAGAACCTTCACTCCCTTTAAGGGGACCTTTAGGTCCCTGTTGGATGCTTTGGGGGCCTAATCTAAGGTTTTTACTCATTTCTTATCCTTACCGAATTTTTTTATTTCACCTAATAACTGTTCTTTTTCAGCATCTGTCATACCAAAGCTATCCTCATCTGAATCATTTTGTACGGCTTTTTGGACAATATTAGCCATTTTAATAAGCTGTTCGTCATTTTTGACAGATATTTCAAGATATTCTTTAAGTAAAGGAACCACTAAAGTAGCATCACCAATATCTTGTATAAGTGGTTTTAATTCTGCAATAAGGGTTGAGATCTGTTCTTCCTTCTTCTTTTGATTATTGTAAATCTCTTCAAGAAGATCAGAAAATTTTTTATTGCCAAATACGTTTTTTTCTAACTGTCCCATGACAATAAATATAAATATTAGTCAAAATTTGTGTATCCATTTTCCTTATAAAAAAGAAAATGTTTTTTGAAAATGTCCCCTAATTGGTTGGCAACTCTAGTAATGTGAGGTGTTTTAACATCTACCATTTCTCTAATACAAAAATAAAGAGCTTTTTTATTAAAAATATCCATTACTTCTCTTTTCCTAAATAGTTCTAATATAGCATCTGCTACTATAGCATCTTTTTCTTTAGGGAATATTTTAAATAAGTTTTCGGAACAATAATCAACATATTCATCCATAAAGTCTGATAGGTCATCCTTTTCTGCAGGATTGTAATCCATATCATATGAATGTTTTAGATCGTGATGTAATTCATCAACGGGAGCTTTATCTACTCTTTTCTTATAGTTTTTAGTATTTTGTATAATTAAATACCGTTTGGCAATTGTCCCAAAGTATGAAAATGCTTTTGCTCCTTTAGATTGGTCGAATAAATGAATTTTGGATAATAAAAAAGTAATTACTTCATGTTGTAAATGCTCTATATTATCTACCTCGGTGTAATAAAACTTAAAGGTATGAATTATATTCTCTGTTAGTTTAAAAAAAGCGTAGTGGATCTCGTCTCGATAGATCCTACTACGCTCTTCCGGGTCAGTTGAATTATTATATCTTACTATAGCATCCTCTGTTGCTTGTGTAAAATATTGATTTTTTGACTTCTTTTTTCTTTTTCTTTTTATTTCACTCATAGTTTATCCATCCTAAACTGGGATAGAATTCTCTGAAGTTCTTTGATTTGTTCATACATGAAGCCAATTTCGTCATCGCTTTTAAAGATTCCACGCTCATCTATTTTCTTGAGCTTTTCATCAGAGATTTCTATAATTCGACTTAATTGATCCAAGTAAGACATATACCCTGTAAGGATGTCTTCTTGTTTTTCATTTTTACGTAAGAGGTTAAAGGTTGTGAATCCTAAGACCACAACCAAAACCCCTAATACACTGATGACGACTGTTTCTATCATAATTTATCAAAGATATTTTTCAAATTCTCATTTTTAAGTTGAGAAAGTGCTTTATCTTTT
>JAAHTH010001994.1_pt1 | contig 16016 bp, 19 predicted proteins | sample 6116091 | NCBI WGS metagenome assembly JAAHTH01 (sample SAMN13939990, study PRJNA603662) | sponge metagenome | isolation source: marine sponge | host: Mycale hentscheli | place: New Zealand | collected 2006 | reverse complement strand
CCCCCCTCTCCCCCCCCCTCCCCCCCCCCCCCCCCCCCCCCCCCCCCCGCTTTTTCCGGCTTAAGTTTTTAGAATCACCCAAGCCCTCTATCGGCCCATCTAAAATAACAGCCGCCGCAATAACAGCACCCGCCAACGGTCCACGCCCCACTTCATCAACACCTGCAATATACATGCTTATCACCTTGACAATTATATAGAAACATAGACAACCTGTTTTCTATTCGTTAATATAATAATGTTCTCGAGCTTATTCTCGAGGAAAGTTTAAAACATCACAGGGAGTGATCATGACCAAATGTAAATTAAGCCCTTTGGCTTTCGGATCAGCTTTAGGCGTTGTTTGGGGTGTTTCGGTTCTCATTATGGGCTTAATTGCCTTCCACTTTGCATATGGTACCGAGTTTGTCAGCTCAATGGGCGTTCTCTATATTGGCTATGAAGCATCCATTATGGGAAGCCTTGTCGGTGGTGTATATGGCTTTATCGATGCCTTTGTGGGGGGCGCATTAGTAGCCTGGCTTTATAATTGTTTCTCCGGGTGTTGCGGAAAAAGTTGTGATTAAGTGACTCCTTTACCCCCTCAAACTGGGCGGTTTTCTTTCTCTTTTTTTACAAGCAAGAAGATACCGCCCATCATCATGAGATACAATACACCAACCCCCGAACAGTAGAGCGCAAACACCAAATTATTATGCGATGCATAAAAATAATTAATTAGCTCAATACCCAATGCTTGTGAACTCATCAAGACTAATCCCAGTAATGCTGAAGCCGTTCCTTTAGTAATCTCAGTTGAATACAAAGTAAATCTCGCGAGTGGCGCACCGGTTAAACCAAGACCAAAGAAATAAGTCACAAGGCCCGGCATGAGCCAAACAAAGTTTTTCCCTAAAATCAAAACCAATATAAGCATTAAGAAAAGCCCTGCAACCACGGTTGTAGAACCAATCAGCATTAGTTTTTTTAAATCAAAATATCGGGTCAAACGATGCAAAGTAACATTGCCTAAAATTGCTGCTAAAAACACGGGGACTTGCCATAATCCATACTCAATCAATGACTCACCAGAGACGGATACAATCACCACCGGCGCTAACCCAATCCATGCGACACACGGTAAACCCAGTAATCCTGAACCAATAGAGGCCATCATGAATTTAGGGTTTTTAAATAACGTGACATAACGTGCACCAACATCAGAAAAAGATAACTCAGCACGTGGAATCACCTCACCATCGCGCTTTGTTACCCCAACTGACTCAGGCATAAAATACCAAAGCCCCCATAAGGTAATCAAAGCAAGGACAGCAATCACAACAAATATATAGCGCCAATCCCAATGTGTCACAAAGATAGCCCCTAAAAGTGGGCCTAAAAGTGGCGCTAAAATAGAAACATTAGCCATAATCGCCATGAGACGCACCACTTCCATTTCTTCAAAAATTTCTTGAAGCGTTGCATATCCCACCACGGTAATAAAACAAAGCCCCATGCCTTGGAAAAAACGAGCTGCTAAAAATTGATCGATAGACCCTGAACATGCGATTACAGCTGTAAAAATAAGAAAAATCCAGCCCCCTGTAATCATGACAGGCCTGCGACCATAATGGTCTGACAATGGCCCCAAAATAATCTGCAGCGTTGAGCCACCTAAAATATAAAGCATGAGCGAGCGAGCAACCGCAGACTCAGGTGCATCAAAAGACTTCACGACCTGCAGCATACCCGGCATAATCATGTCATTTGACACATAAGTTAAAAATTCATAGAGCACTAAAAATGCAGCAAAAATAAGTGCGTGTCGACGTGTAATGTTAATCAAAGGCTGAGATTTATGCATAAAACAAAATAAACTTGCTGAAATATAAAGGCAATCAGTATACTCCTTACACTCTGCTTAACACAATGCCTACTCACCTGTGAAAAAATTAAAAATCTTAGCCGATGCCTCTCTGCCACATCTCGATATTTTATTTAATGCACCGTTTGAACTCACCCGCTATACAAGCGCTAAGACGCTACACAATAAGCTGCGTGACCAAGATATATTGCTCTGTCGCTCAACCCTGAAAATTACCCCTGAATTACTAAACAACACGAAAATATCATGCGTTGCCACCGCAAGCAGTGGCATTGATCATATTCATGCAAGCTATTTGGCTGCAAAAAAAATTAGTTTATTTGATGCCAAGGGCTGTAATGCAGATGCCGTTGCAGATTATGTGCTCGCAACACTTGCTTATCTCAATATGCACCACAGCAATTTATCCGGAAAACAAGTCGGTGTCATGGGTGCAGGTGAAGTCGGCATGCGCGTGATCAAACGTCTTCGTGCTTTAAATTTTGAAGTCTCTGCCTATGACCCACTCAAACCCAATTTTATATCTTCTAGCATGGAAGCACTCAAAGCCTGCAATATTTTATGTATTCATGCAAATTTACATGATACACAGCCTTATCCTACAAAACATTTTATCGATGCAAATTTTTTAGCCCAATTAAAGCCTAATACTATTATTATTAATGCGGCCCGTGGTGGTATTCTTGATGAGCAAGCATTACTTGCTTCTAAAAAAAATATGATTTACTGCACTGATGTATATCAAAACGAACCTGAAATAAATCCTAGAATTATTCAATATGCGACTCTTTGCACGCCACATATTGCAGGCCATAGCATCGAAGCAAAAAGCAATGCCGTACTGAATTTAAGCCAAAAATTGCATGCACATTTTAATTTAACATTAAAACTTCCTAAGCTTTTTAAAACAAAAAACCCAATGCCTTCAAATACATCTAAACCTTGGGATGATTTAGCGCTCAGCTTATACAATCCAATCAAAGAAACAGAGCAACTCAAAAAAACAAACATGCACACCTCGACTTTTTTAAACTTGCGCTCTGCACATCGATATCGACATGATTTTAATTGGAATGAATACACTATTATTTGACTGTCACCTTGCATTTTTATATAGTGCGCGAAGCAATTTCCAATCTAAAAAGCCATCTCTTGGAGCATCTGATCTATGACACAAAAAACAGCGGAACTGATTGTCAAAGGCCACGAACCCGTTAAATTACCGATATATACCCCAACAATTGGCAATGAAGTGATTGATATCAATCCTTTAAGTGCCGCCCTCAATATGTTTACACTTGATCCCGGTTTTGTTTCTACCGCATCATGTGAGTCTAAAATCACCTATATTGATGGCACCAACGGTATCCTACTTTATCGCGGATACCCTATCGAACAACTGGCTGAGAAAAAAGATTTTCTAGAAGTCTGTTATTTATTGCTCAATGGCGAATTACCATCTAAACAAGAAGACACGACCTTTAAAAAATTAATTAATAATCACACCATGGTACATCAACAAATGTATCAGTTTTTAAATGGCTTCAGACGGGATGCACATCCCATGGCTATTATGGTGGGGATTGTCGGTGCATTGTCTGCTTTTTACCACGACTCAACCAATCTTGCTGACGCAACAGACCGCTATACATCAGCCATTCGCTTGATTGCAAAAATGCCTACACTGGCTGCCATGAGCTATAAATATTCAGTTGGTCAGCCCTATATGTACCCTCAAAATCATATGTCTTACGCTGAGAATTTTTTACATATGATGTTCGGTATGCCATCGGTTGAAACAACCCCTGATCCGATCCTCGTTGAAGCCATGGATACCATTTTTACCTTACACGCTGACCATGAACAAAATGCATCAACATCAACTGTTCGTCTTGCCGGTTCAACGGGTGCAAATCCTTATGCCTGCATTTCTGCTGGCATTGGTGCACTATGGGGGCCCGCACATGGTGGTGCTAACGAAGCCTGTTTAAATATGCTACATGAAATCGGTGATCTCAGTCAGATTAAAACCTATATTAAACGCGCCAAAGACAAAAATGACCCCTTCCGACTCATGGGCTTTGGTCATCGTGTTTATAAAAGTTATGATCCTCGTGCAAAAGTCATGCGTGACACATGCCACAAAGTATTAAAGGCTGTCGGTGCACAAGATGAACCACTCTTTAAGTTGGCCATGGAACTAGAACGTATTGCACTAGAAGACGAATATTTTGTTGAGAAAAAGCTGTATCCAAACGTTGATTTTTATTCAGGCCTTACATTAAGTGCTATTGGTATTCCAACCAATATGTTCACGGTTATTTTTGCGTTAGCACGCACTGTTGGCTGGATGTCACATTGGCTAGAAATGACCGGGGCTCAATCAAGAATTGGTCGACCTCGTCAACTGTATACCGGTCAAAAAAAACGTGATGTTTAATATATAAACAAAAAACGGCAGTTTACATGACCATGGATGGTGACTCTCAATATCGCTGGGTTGGCGTAAACCGTACCGGACAAACGGTGCACGGCCAACTCAAAGCCAAAAATACGACCCTTGCAAAAATAGCCTTGCATCAACAAGGCATTGAAACGCAAAAAATAAAACAAACCCAACCGTTTTTAAAATACTTTAAAAATAGACGCATTCAATCATCTCACATGACTGCTATCACACGACAACTGGCCAACTTATTGCAAGCTCAAATTCCGTTACTACAAGCCTTTGAGTTATTAAAATCAGGGGAAAATAATTTTCGAGTTCAAAAACTATTGCATCAGATTCAAGAAGATATCCAAACAGGCCTACCGCTTGCAAAAGCGCTTCAAAAACATCCCCAATATTTTAATACGCTTTTCTGTCAGATGATTAAAGCTGGCGAGCTATCCGGTACATTGGTCACGTTATTAAAACAACTCTCTAATTATCAAGAAACACGTGACGCACTCAAACAAAAAATTAAAAAAAGCCTTGCTTATCCAGTTGCTATTTTAAGTATTGCTTGTGCTGTGACCCTTGGTTTACTGCTGTTTGTGGTGCCACAATTTCAGCTGCTTTTTAAAAGCTTTCATGCCAGTTTACCCACTGCAACGCAGTATTTAATCGTCTCTGCTCAATCTATCAAACGCTACGGTTTCAGCTTATTTTTAATGCTTATTTTATGTGTCTATCTCTTGCAATATTTTTATAAAAATACACATAAAATCACACTGAAACTCGATGCCTTGATGCTTCAACTACCTATTTTAGGTGCAATCATACAAGACATCATTATCGCGCGTATCACCCAGACTTTGTCTATTCTTTTATCAGCAGGCCTGCCCCTGGTTGATGCACTCAATATTTCAGCCCATATCACCAATAATTTATGTTATACCGAGGCCATTTTAACCACTCAAACAGCACTGACTGAAGGTCATCCGTTACAACGCACTTTAGAAAACACAGGGTTATTTCCCAATATGATGACGCAAATTGTCGGTATGGGAGAAGCCTCAGGCCAACTCAACCGTATGCTCGAACAGTTGGCATTCCAGCAAAACGAAACACTCACACATAAGCTCGATGTTCTCAGTGGTTTATTTGAACCCATTCTCATGGCAGTATTAGGTCTTTGGGTAGGAGGTCTTGTTGTTGCACTCTACTTACCTATTTTTCAGCTTGGAGCTATTGTCTCATGAGCAATTATCTCATAACCGATGATTATTTGTATCTTATTTTACTTGGCATTTTTTCGCTGTTAATGGGCAGTTTTTTAAATGTTGTTATTTACCGCCTGCCCCGTATGCTGAAAGCCGAATGGCAAACTGAATGTGAACTGCTGTTAAACCCTGACAAAGCAATGCCTGCACACACCCCTGTGTTTAATTTATTTCTCCCTCGTTCTGCATGCCAAGACTGCAAAAAAACAATTCCATTTTGGCATAACTTACCCATTTTAAGCTTTCTTTTACTCAAAGGTCGCTGTTGTTTTTGTCAATCTAAGATTAGCTGGCAATATCCATTCATAGAATTGACCTGCTTGATTTTATCACTGGCTGCAGCATTACATTTTGGATTTAACCTTACTTTGCTTTATGCCTTATGTTTTATTTGGATACTGATTTGTCTTGCCGGCATTGATTTACAACATCAATTGCTGCCTGATAGTTTAACGCTTGGTTTATTGTGGCTTGGCTTGCTTGCCAATACAGCGCAGCTTTTTACCTCTCTGCCCAATGCCGTACTTGGGGCTACATCAGGCTATTTAGTCCTTTGGATTGCTATGAAACTTTTTTATTTATGCACAAAAAAAGTAGGGATGGGACACGGTGATTTTAAATTACTTGCAGCCTTTGGGGCATGGTTTGGATGGGCTTTTTTGCCCTTTATTTTGCTAGCATCCTCACTCACAGGTGCCATTACGGGAATGATTTATTTAAAAATAACCACGCAAACCAAAGACACACCAATTCCATTTGGTCCATTTTTATGTTTAGCAGGCTTACTTATATTATTCTTTTCAAAAATAATATACTCCTTACTGAATTTGCAGTAATCTATTTCTAATTATTTAGAATATATCAATAATTTGTTTTTTTAAGGACCAGGATGTTTTTAAAAAATGTTTTTTTTGTGATATGCGTTTGCTTTTTAGTGTCTTGTGCCGGGCTAAAAAAAGAGCCACCCCCTCAGGAACCCCTTTCGACCAAGCAATTGGCTGAGCAGGGTATTAAGCTTATGAACACAAAGCAATACGGCAAGGCACGCCAAAAATTTTCTCAAGCACTAAAAAATGATCCTCGTGAATGTCACTTACACTTCTTAAATGCACTGTCTTATCAAATTGAAGGAAAGGCGAGCAACTATCGCTTATTAGATATTGCGTCTGTTGGCTATCAATCAGCCATTAAATTTTGTCCCAATGAACCTTGGGCTTATTATTATTTAGGCCTCATTAGCTACCAAAAGAAAGACTATCCTGTTTCTGAAATGAACTTTGCAAAAGCGATGAAGTTAGGTTCCGGAAAAGCGAGGCTCCCATTCTTCGAAGCCTTTATTCGTAGTGCAGAAAAAACAAATGATCAAAAAAGCATTGACGCCATGCTGAATCAGTTGGAAAAAATAGATCCTAAGTCACCACTCGTAAAAAAATTACGTGCCATGACAAAACGAATTGCTGCTTCATCTCAATATTCATCCACTCAACATAAAAACAAAGCTCCTGAAAAAGACTCATCGCTTGTTATTGTACGCAACAACGACAAAAAGCAAGTCTTACTCGATGCCGTATTTATTGTATCCCGAGAAATTGATGAAGAATTAAGAGGGGTTAACCTGCTGAGTGGCTTACAATTACAATACGGTGTGGATACAGCCACATCTCGATTTGGCACCAGTAACTGGAAGCACTATGCTGATGCATTAGATGCTTATCCCGTTTTAGGCAGCACCGGTGGCAACCCAGCACTCAACTACTCTTCGTTAGTCACGCATGCATTAAATTTACCCACCATTAACTATAATCTAAATATTTTTAATAATTTATCTGAGCATGACCAAATTATTTCAAGACCCACCTTGCTCGCACGTGATGGTTTGCCTGCCACATATTTTTCAGGTAAAGAAGTACTGATTGGTGTTGCAGGATTAAACTCCGGTCAGGTGCAAATTATCCCTCTAGGACTCCGCCTCAATGTCACCCCTCAATTTCAAGAAAATGGTTCACTGAATTTAGATGTTGAAATAGGTCGCGAGTTTTTAAACGACGCCGTCACTAATGTCGGGGGATTCGGAACTGCCGCAAGTGCGCTCAAAGAACGGACCCATACCAATGTGAATATTAATTTTGGTGAAACCATTATTTTAAGTTCGTTATCTGAAACCCTTAATGTTTACTCGGTGGATAAGACACCTGGGATTAGTGATTTACCCTTATTTCGTTTAGCCTTTGGTAGAAAAGCCTTATACCGACAAAATACTTCACTACTGATTTTAATTACACCACGCGACCCAATTGCTTTTGAAAGTAATAAACGTATTTCAGATGATGAGGTTGCAGACTTATATAGCTATATTACAAAATTAATCGAACCATCCACCAATTTTAAAATTATCTCACAAGAACTCTCTAAACTGCCGCTCTATACACAAGATAAATTATTAGGCAATCCATTTTATTCTTCAGACAATATAAGTCTCGCTATGAATAGCAACCTCAAACAGATGGATGAATACTGATTAACAGGGGAAGCCATGCGCAACATATATCGCTATATCTGCTCAAGCTTATTACTCATGCTAAGCGCCATGACGTTTGCAGATGATACAACAGATTGTGCTGCCCGCATCCCAAACAGTCCTAATTTTATTATATCTGGTGCTATATTTCGTGAAACAATCCAATGCTTAGAAAATTTAATCGAAGCACGCCATGCTTCAATCATTGCAGCAATTCAGGCACAATCAGAAATAACGGTTAAGAAAAACGAAGAACAAAAAGCAGAGCGCCAAAAAAACGAATCAAAAAAAGATGCACAGAAAAAAGACTTACAAAAAGAAGATGATTTACTCAGCAATGTATCTATTCCGCTAAAGGCAAAGCCTCATGCAAAAAATATTTGAACTGGCACTTAACCCAATTAAGGAAGATGTGACTATGCACTTTTTGTTCAAGCAATTGATTCAATCATTTTTTTTGTTCGCTAATATTGGCTTATTATTTTTTATGCCGGTTACTTATGCTGAATCTGAACCCTATTCATTTAATAAGCGTACTATTCCCTTGCTCGATATGTCGTTGTTTCAAGCTAATTTAGGTTGGGCTGGTTTATATGCACCCAATAGAACCACTGACATATTTAATCCGGCCGAGTCTTCAACACATTATTTTAATGCCTCCGGCATGCATATTGCTTTAAACATTATAGACTTAAAACGTATCCCCTCTGCACCGACCTGGATACTGGGTGGACGTGCTGCCGTACAAATATTTTCGGGTTTAAAAAGCACCATCACAACAACAGCTGCACCCGATCCCAATAACCCCAATGCACCGACGAAACCCACGCAATCTTATAGTTTGGGGTTACCCAGTGGATTTTTTGGTGATTTCATCGCATACAAAACATTTCAAGAGCAAAAACTCTACGCATCAGCATTTGCCGGTGTAGAATATGACCGCTACCGATTTACAGGCTTTCGAAATGTACCCACTGACATACCTATCCAAATTCGTAATAGCGTATTTTGGGCTGCCGGGGCTCGTGCAGGTGCAGGTTTTGGGGTTCAACTAAAAGGTAATTTTTTAGTGGGTGTTGAGTACACCCATCGCTTTGATCAAAGCATCCATGCCCAAGCATATACAGGCAACTACCCTTATGAAAACAGACGACACACCATACATATCACGGGTGATAGTGTCGATTTAGTGTTTGCACGATCTTTATACGACAGATAAAAAATCAACTGATAAAACACAGCAATACTTTTATTTTTATTTTTCACTTCGCATTTTGGTTAATGCTGAAAAAAATTCAGGCTTATTTAAGCCAATCGATGCAAATATTTGAGGAACTTTATCCCAACTTTGTTCGATTTCAACGCTTTCAACCACGAGTTTAAAGCCATGCTCTTTGTCTTCAGGAACTCCCCAAGCATTAATATAACAAAGTCCATACAAACGCTTTGCTTCAACGTGCTTCAAGCCTGCCGCAGCACTTAAATACGCATGCGCTTCTTCATAGAGTTGCTGCATGTTACGTTCGTTGCTTTGAGATGCAAAAACATGCCCTACTTCTAGCTCCTCTCGCATTTTAGCTTGTTCAAGTAATGCTTTACCTAGCAAATACTGCGATTTAGAATCATGTAGCATCGCCGCTGCACGATAACAAGCAAGCATTTTTTCACGAGCAAAAGGCCATTTTTTCTTATTTTGTAATGCCGCATAAATATCAGCCAGTTGATGATACAAAGACTGCTCAGTACGAATCACTTCATCTGTTGGCTGATTATGTTCACGTGCTTGTTTAAGTGTTCCTAATTTTTTAATGAGTCTCTTAATTTTTAATCGCTTAAAAAATCCCATGACGCTCCCCTACTATCTTGATGATGACAAAGAAATCGCCCATTGAATCACATCTGAAACGATAAACACAAGCGTAATAATCACAACCATTTTAAGAAAAAATAGCACGCCCTCTTTGCTGCTTTGTTTTGCCTTCACTGAAATTTTGGAGGTTAACTGTATGTCTTCTTCGGTTGAATCATTTTCAAATTCTAATTGACTGATATGATGAGAAATCATATAAGCAATCACACCAAAAATAACAGCGCCTAAAAAAACGAACCTAAAAAACCACAAAAAAGCGAGGGCATATGTAATATGGAACGTTGATTCTATCCATAAAGAAGCGTTTAAAACAAAGTCTGGCATACGATACTCCCAACCTAGCCAAACCGCCGGGAATAAATAAGCAACAAACGGAAATAAAAAAAGGCTACAAATCAATGACACTAAGCCGAGTAGAAACAACCGATCTTCATGTTTCATATATGCCTCATCATCCTTGGTTCCTAAAAAATAACATAACAAACCTCACCTCACTTGCCAAGTGATCAGCTGACGCCTAAAATACTGACATCATCAACAAACGCCTTTTCCACACCTATGCAAACACTAATTGTGATTCCTGCCCGTTATGGATCAACACGCCTGCCTGGTAAACCACTGATAAAAATTGCAGGTCAAACCATGCTCAGTCGTGTGGTACACCTTGCAAAAATAGCCATTCAAAATAAAACCAATATTCAGCTTGTCGTTGCAACCGATGATGCGCGCATCATAAATCACTGCGATGAAATTGGCGTGCATGCTGTCATGACATCAACAACATGCGAAACAGGTACAGATCGCGCACTTGACGCAATGCATGCGCTCAAAGTACAACCCGATTTTGTCATCAATTTGCAAGGCGATGTGCCTTTAATGCCCCCCGCTTTTATCACCGCTTTGCTCGATGAAATCAAGCTAGCCTCTCATGTTTCTATGCTCACACCCGTTACACAGCTCACTTGGGATGATTTAGATACGCTTCGGATCAATAAAAAAACAACACCGTTTAGTGGCACTTGTGCTATTTTAAATAAACAAAATAATGCGATTTGGTTTTCAAAAAATATTATTCCTGCGATTCGAAAAGAAGCACATGATCGCAACACTTCTACCTTTTCACCTGTTTTTCGTCATATTGGCCTGTATGCTTATTCACGCGAATTACTCGAACAATACGTCACATGGACACCTGGTCACTATGAGCAACTCGAAGGCTTGGAGCAACTTCGCGTACTCGAACAAGGCCATCAAATTCGTTGTGTCAAAGTGACTTCCGAGCATCCTCTTCCCTCAGGGGTTGATAGCCCAGAAGACATCAAACGCGTTGAAGCTTTAATTGCAACCCGAGGGGCACTCGCATGACCCATCTAATTATTGCACGTCATGGCAATACCTTTGGCCGAGATGATACCCCAACACGCGTTGGTGCACGCACGGATATCCCATTGGTTCAATCAGGCATTGAACAAGCTGTTGCAATCGGCCAATATTTTAAGATCAATAATATCAAGCCAGATATTATTTTTAGCTCAGAGCTCAAACGCACACAACAAACAGCAGCACATGCATTGCCTGATACACCTATCACACCCCTTGCCTGCTTTAATGAAATTGATTATGGTCCCGATGAAAATAAAACAGAAGCAGCCGTGGTAAAACGCATTGGCCAAACCGCCATTGATGCTTGGAATCAACAAGCCATCGTCCCACCAGGCTGGCAGGTTAATCCTCAAGTCATTATTCAAGATTGGCTTAATTTTGGTAGTATGATTCAAGAAAAACACGCCAATCAAACTGTCTTTGTGGTCACAAGCAATGGCATTGCGCGCTTTGCACCTTATTTAACGGGCAACTTTGAGGCATTTTGTAAAAATAACACCATAAAACTCAAAACCGGTGCCTTATGTTCTCTTAAATTAACCAACGCAACTTGGCAAGTGATTCATTGGAATCTCAAGCCTTAACTGAGCGCCTCTGTATTAGATTGTATACGAGAGGCAACAGCATGGTTTTTAAGCTGGTAAACCATCAGCATCAAACAAATAAAAAAGCACATCATACAATTGACCAACATCACCACTTGAGCAGAAAAAATGTCAGCAAAAATACCTGCCAAAAAATTAGATAACGGTGTTAACCCAACAAAACCAAGATTAAATAAGCTCATTATCCGGCCAAGAAAAGCTTTGTCACACAAGCGTTGAATAGCGATATTAATACTTAATAATGCGTACAGCTGTAAAGCAGCGCTCAAAAATAATAAACCCAAAGCGACTGATTTATTTTGCCCTAAAGCAAATAAAAGCAAGCAAATCACAGCCAATAATATACTGATGAATATGAAGCGCATCCGATAAGCATCTTTTTCTATTAGAAAAAACTTTAAAATACCAATCACTAAATTACCTGCTGCACCAGCAGCAAAAAGAAAACCTAAGCATGCACTACTCCCTGCATATAACTCACTATTAAATACAGGCAATAACATGGTGATTGGCCCTAGAGTCCAAGATAAAGTGGTTGCAAGCAATAATAAAATAATTAATATTTTATTTTGGTATAAATATTTATTTTGACTTTTAAATAAGCGCCTAAACGAACGCTTATGATTCTGTACGATGGGCCTTCTATCCACTTGCAATATAAAAGTAAAACCTGCACTGATAATTATTAAAATAAAATTCAACACAAAGCACATGCTAATATTATATTTTCCTAATATAAATCCAGCCAATAAAGGAGATAAAAGCCTTGCGCTATTCAGGCTCAATGCATTTAAAGCAATTATTTTTTCTATAGATACTATTTTTTCAAAGCTCGGCAATATCACTTGCTTAACAGGTTTATCAATCGAGGAAATCATGCCATGTAAGATAACCAGCACACCTATCATTGTGCTGTTAAAATAATTAAAACCAATTAAACTTAAACTCAATAACCCATGCAATAAAAATCCAAATTGAACTAAATTTAATATTTTTTTGGAATCTATTTTATCGATTAAAAGCCCACTCAGCTGTCCAAATATAAGCATTGGAATCAATGCAAATAAAGCCATCGTTCCTAATAATGCCGCACTATGTGTTAAGTCATAAACATACCAACTCATAACAAAATAAAATAACCATTGTGCTAAGTAGCCAAATAACTGCGACATTAAAAAAAATATATAATTATATTTGGGGTTCAATGTTTCATCCTTGAAACCAAAGCGCACCTGTTATTGATGCGCTTTAAAAAATACTAGTGCACTGCCATACTATGCATAGGAAACAATGCATTCGTACGAATCACATCGTTCTGAATCAACATATGCTTACACACAATGGGGCCTTGTGAATCAAGCGCACCATATCGTTCTGGCCACCAATTTGAATCGGTATGCTTAAATAATTGATGATAAATTTTCATCGTATAATCATAAAGACCAGCAACATGTGCCACTTGCGCTTTATCCGCTTCATCTAATGGCTCATGCTGAATATATTGCTCAAAAACAGATTCACAAAAATCAATATATTCTTCTGTATGAATAATATGCGCATGCCAAAATGGATCGACATGCTTAGAAACTGCATGTTCATTTAATGGGTCAAGTAAAGCCACTGCATAATATTTTTTTAAGTTTTCGATGCCTTCCATCAGATAGGCTTTTGTCAAACAGCCATTAAAATCTTTGCTCACTTGTTTGATTATTTTTGAATAATCAAAGTGCTCTATTAGATTTAATTGCTTGATATGAAATTCAGACATTTTTGGTTTGATTAGATCAACTAAAGACATACTACTACTCCTCCATGATTTATTTTGGGTTTGCTATTCTCTTCCTTCGAACGCAATCCTAATGGCCTAAATTCTACTTGTCAAGCAAAAGTAATCTTACTTTTTCAACATCAGCATCTGTCGTAAATCGACCGAGCGAGAATCTCAATGCACTTTGTGTCTCTGCAAGACTGAGCCCCAAGGCTTGTAAAACATGCGATCCTGCATCTCGTGATGAACTACATGCTGAAGCCGTTGAAATCGCTAAATCACAAAATTTAATTAATAACTCACTGTTTTCAATGCCTTGAAAGCATAAGTTTAAATTACCCGCAATGCGATGCTTAACACTACCATTAATCTGTATGTTTGGATTGTTTTTTATGCTATCCAAAATACGTGTGCGATACCTTAAAATACGCGCCTGTTCACTGTCTCGTAAATTTTCAGCTAACTCAAAAGCTGCTCCCATACCTACGATTTGATGTGTAGGTAAAGTTCCGGAACGCAGTCCATTTTCATGTCCACCCCCAAAGCTTTGGGGAGTAATGCGAATACGTGGCTTTTGACGAATATACAAGGCACCAATGCCTTTCGGTCCATACGTTTTATGGGCTGAAAAAGACATTAAATCAATCGCCAGATGATTTAAATCTAACTTTAAACGCCCCACACTTTGTGCGGCATCCACATGAAAAATAATTCCTCGTCCTCTTAGAGATTCACCTATGGCTTCAATATCTTGTATGACCCCAATTTCATTATTCACATGCATCACAGACACTAAAATTGTATCGGGTCTAATCGCGGCTTCTAGCTGTTCTAAATCTAATAACCCATCTGACTTTGGATTTAAATAAGTCACCTCAAAACCATTTCTTTCAAGTTGATTAAAACTATCCAATACCGCTTTATGCTCTGTTGTAAGCGTAATTAAATGCCTGCCTTTACGCTGATAAAAATCAGCAGCACCCAAAATCGCTAAATTATCTGACTCTGTTGCGCCAGAAGTAAACACCAAAGCTTCAGGAGAAGTACCAATACTCAGTGCGATTTGCTCGCGTGCATGTTCAATCGCACGCAAAGCAACTGCGCCATAAATATGCGTGTTTGAAGCAGGATTTCCAAAATGACCCGATACACCCAAATAAGGCAACATGGCTTCTATCACCGGCTCATCTACTGGTGTCGTGGCCATGTAATCTAGGTAAATTTGCCTATTTGTAATATTCATATATTATCTACTTATTTAAAGCACGCATGACTTGTGTCAGTATGCCGCGTAAAATATTGACCTCAACCGCTTCAAGTTTAGCACGATTAAACAAACGCCTCAGTCTCAGCATGACCTGCTTCGGATTAGAAGGCTTTAAAAAATCAATTGCTTTTAATACAGCTTCAAGATGCAAATAATATTGCTCAACTTGTTCCATCTCTGCGAGTGCGTTTTCAGACTGAGCTGCCACGGTTTGATGAGGAAGCAAGGATTTTTTTGTGACTTCATATGCAATAATCTGTACGGCTTGCGCCAAATTCAGTGAACTATAAACAGGGTTCGTTGGAATCTCAATATGATAATGTCCTCGCAATAACTCTTCGTTTGTAAGCCCTGTCCGCTCTCGTCCAAATACAAGCGCTATCTCTGTATCATCGGACATACTTGCTATTTTATTTGCAGCACCATCAGGCGTTAAACCAGGGAGCGCAATATCTCTCGGACGTGCACTGGTCATACAGGCTAACTGTACATCTGCTAGTGCGTCATCAATCGAATCAACACAAATCGCCATATCTAATATATCTTTTGCACCTGACGCCATCTCACTTGCGTTTTTATCTGGAAATTTTTTGGGTGCCACCAAATACAGCCTGGATAACCCCATTGTTTTCATGGCGCGAGCCGTCGCACCAATATTTCCTGGATGTGATGTTTCAACCAAAACGACTCGAATTGCATTTAATTTCATCTTTCAATCACCTAAACCAACTTATTTTCATAAAATATGCTAGAATACTTCGCTTTATTCTTTATTCTTATTGGATACACGCATGGAACCTTTACTTAATATCGCCATCACCGCAGCACGCCAAGCAGGTAATATCATCATTCGCCATGCAGAACAACTAGATCGCATCAAGATAACACAAAAAGCAAAAAATGATTACTTTTCAGAAGTAGATATAAAAGCTTAGCAATCAATTATTCTTACGATTCATAAAGCATATCCTGACCACGGCATTATTGCTGAAGAAAGTGGTGTACAAGAAGCAGATTGCGAAGGTGTTTGGAGTGA
>JAAHTH010001641.1_pt2 | contig 16021 bp, 30 predicted proteins | sample 6116091 | NCBI WGS metagenome assembly JAAHTH01 (sample SAMN13939990, study PRJNA603662) | sponge metagenome | isolation source: marine sponge | host: Mycale hentscheli | place: New Zealand | collected 2006 | reverse complement strand
GTAAAAGCCCAGTACGACGTGTTCCCTTCGGCATACGCGTCTGGTGCTATTGCTAAGTGTCGCAAGAATAAAGGCAAGAAAAAGTAATGTACATTCAAAACTCACCGTTTAAAAAAGTCAGAAAGACTAAAGAAGGTTTGTCGCTTAAACGTTGGTTTAAGGAAGACTGGCAGACGCCTAGTGGTAGTAAAGACTACAGTGATGGTGATGTTGTGTTTAGACCTACAAAGAAGGTGAGCAAGGATACGCCTAAAACTTATGGTGAGCTTAGCCCCTCTGATATAGCGGCTGGAAGAAAAGAAAAGAAAACTAAAGGTAGAGTATCTAAATACGATAGATCAGAACTAAATAAAAACAAAAATAAAAAGTAAAATGAGAAAAGGAATTGGACCACAAGGATTAGGAGCGCCTAAATCGCCAGCAAAAATGTATAGCGCTAAGTCACCGGCTAAGCAAACTAAAAATAGCTACGAAAAGTCCAGAAGAAAAGACAACGAACGCATAGCTCGCAATACAGCTGAATCGGAAATGGAAGAATACGAACAAGACTCTAGCACTCGCAGGGCCGCTAGAAGTATGTCTAGCGAGCAGCGTAGAAGAATTGCTAGTTTAAAAGAAGAGCGAGTAATGTCCGAGCGACGGACTAAGCAAATGGAAAACGCGCGAATGAGAAAGAAGTAAATAAAAAGGGGACCCAATTACGGATCCCCTTTATTTTTTTAACCATCACAAGCAACGCAATCATCCATCGCGGCCGCAGCTAAATCGCCACGCAGCACTGATTCCGTCCTTGTGTAATACAAGGTTTTAACACCTTGCTTCCAAGCTTCCATATGGACTTTGTTAATCCATTTTGGTGTAGCTTCAGAAGGGAAAGCTAAATTTAAACTAACCGATTGGTCAATGTACTGCTGCCGTATTCCGGCTTGCCTTACTAATTCCAGTTGGTTAATTTCTTTAAACGTTTTAAACACGTTCTTAATTGGCTCATCCCAATCACCCATAACTAAGCCATCAAGTTCTTTGATGCCTTGCACTGAACCGCCATCGGTTAATATCTGATTCCAGATCTTCTCAGTGTTCAATTCATTATCTTCTAAAACACTTTCAAGAACAGGGTTTCTGCGTATGAAAGTACCCTTAGCACTCTGCTCTGTAAATACATTTGCGGCCCACGGCTCAATTCCTGGAGAAACGTTCCCAGCAAGTTTACTATTACTAACGGTAGGAGCAATAGCCCTAAGATGAGTGTTACGCATCCCAGTGCCGACGCACCAAAGAGGTTCACCATAGACATCGGCCAAGTCCCTTGAAGCGCGCTCGCTTTCAATCTTGATTTGAGAGAATATTTTTCTTGTTTCATATTGTGCTGATAATCCTTCAAAAGGTATGCCTCTGTCTTGCAAGTAGGTATGCCAGCCTAAGACGCCGAGACCTAATGGTCTACCCTTAACTGCTGAGCGTACTGCGTTCTCAAAACCGCGCAAGCCTTTTGCTCGTTGTATAAATTCTTCCATAACACCGTCTAAGAACCACGTAGCATGGTAAATAAGATCAGTGTCTTTCCATTCATCGTATCTAGACAAGTTAAGCGAGCTTAAGCAGCATACAAAGCTGTGTGACTCGTCAGTATGCAGTGTAATCTCACTACATATATTTGTCATATGTACTTTTAAACCATTTGACTTATATGCTGCTGGATTGTTCTTGTTAACGTTTCCTTTAAACATAATGTACGGCTCTCCAGTTGCTTTTCGCTTTCTAAGAAGTTTACTCCATCGAGTCCTCGCCTCTTTATCGCCTTGTTCAAGTCGTCGCATAAACTTATCACCAACAATTGCGCACTGATGGAGATTAAGCGATTGTCTGTTAACATCGCCCTTCGGTTCTCTGATCTCCAACCACTCTTCGAAATCTGGGTGGTCAATGTTGATGTTAACTGATGCTGCTCCTCTTCTAACAGCTCCTTGATTAGTTGCAAGGATTGTTGAGTCATAGATTTTGCAAAAAGGTACAACTCCGTCTGATGTTCCATTACCTGTAATTTTAGCTCCGGCGGGTCTTATCATATTAATGCCAACACCCACGCCGCCGCCGTGTTTTGCTAACAACATCATTTCTAGGTTTTTAGCACCAATATCTTGGATGCTGTCAGCTACATCTATTCCGAAGCAGCTAATAGGTAAACCTCGGTCAGTCCCTGTGTTAGATAGTACTGGTGATGCAAGATTAAGCCAGCCTTTCCATATGTAACCAAAAAATACATCAGCCAGCTCGGGCTTGTATAATCTACGTGCAACAGTTTTAGCAACGCGTTCGTAAGCATCACGAGGGCATTCGCCTTGCAGCAAATAACCCCCTGATATAGTTTTTCTGTATACGTCTGTATCACCCCATTCAGGGTAATGAACGCCTTTAATCCATTGTTCATTCCATTCTACCATATGTCTTCAAAATCTTCTCCTTCGTTAGCTTTAGAATAGTCTGTTGATCTTATCGCAAAGAAATCAGTATGTGTTACACCACCTGTTAAATGGTAAAACCAATCTAATTTTTTTGCTGATCCTTCCACAAAAGGGAAATAATTGCCGAGGTCAATATAACCAAGCTCAACAAGCTTTTCATTTGTTCGTTTTTTAATAAAGTTCTTTAAATCTTCGGCTGCAATACCTTCAATATCACCAGCTTCAAACATCTTGTCTATGTAAGCCTCTTCGAGCTTTATCATTGTAGCTGCAGCATCGATAATATCTTCTCGGCATTGTTCCATTAACGCATTATCTTCCTCACACATATGGCGAAACAACTGGCATCCCATCTTACTGTGTAGAGACTCATCCCGCACGCTCCATTTCATTTGTTGCCCGATGCCCTTAAGCGAATTGCGCAATTGGAAAGAATACAAAACAGCAAAGGCCGAATACAAACTAACACCTTCCGCAAACGCACTGAACACGGCTAATGATTTAGCTATGCCTAACTTATCTGTACCCTCATAAGCGACTAGATTATCAAATCTAGAGGCTGTTGCGGGCTCGTGTAAGAAGGCTTCATAGTCTTCTAAGCCTAATGTCTCATTAAGGTAGCTATAAGCTACTGCGTGGACTGTTTCTTGTGACCCAAACATCATAGCCATTTGCTGAATTTCATGTTTTGGGAACCACTTAGTTACTTTCTGTGTCCAGTAATCAGAGACAGCGCATTCTGTTTGCGCAAAGCCAAGTAGTATGTTACCTACTAAGTTTTTTTCAGCAGGAGTTAACTTCTCGTTCCAATCTTTAATGTCGCTCTGCATACTGATTTCCGTATGCAACCAAAATGCCTGAGCTTGCTTCAACCAGCCCTCAGTATAGTATATAGGGTATTCGAACGGCTTATAAGCTATTCTTTCATCAAACAACCCCATTACTTAACTATTTGTAACGCAATGTCCATAAAAGGAATGTAAAGCACATGAGATGTCATGTCCTCGGCATAATAGCTTCTCATTCCGAATAAAACACCTGGATAAAAGCCTACAGACACTACCCAGTTATTATTTTCTTCACTCATATTTTTTTATTTGTTCTATTAGTTCTTTGTAGATGACTCTACCTCGCATTTTCCACGACCAGTTTACCCACTTGTCTATTTTTCGCTCTGCGTACTTTTTCCTGGAAATTGCCTTTGCTTCTCTAGGATCAGTTGGACCGTCTCGTCGCATTCTTTTTGATTTTGTGGTTTATATAATGTAAATGGCTCAAGCTTGTTTTCAGCTATGTACTTCTTAAATAACTTCCAACGCATTGGAAATGATTCATTTGCGCGGCCTTTGCATTCTATAATAAAATGCTTGCCTATAAAATCGGGCGTGTATTTGATGTTAAGGATTTTTTTATTTCCTCTATTAATAAACTCGCCTTTACCGTTCCCCGTCCGCTCGTAACTTTCAAATGGGAATTCAAAAGACTCTTGCAATTCAAATGTTTCTCCTTCATATAATGCTGATATTTTCGCTTTCCTTAAAGCTAAGTACATATATTTTTCAAGCCCTGAGGCAAAGTTGATACCATCATATGATACCTTCTTTGCGCTTACAGGTCCTCTTTTTTTACTATATTTCTTTTTCATATTACTCCTCGGAGCTCTGTGTTTCATAGGTTTCTTTGGCTTTTTGTAAATACAAGACTGCATCCATTAGCTCTTCTTGCAAGTGATTAAGCCACTCAAGCATCTTGCTCGGATCATCTTCTAGTGTAACGCCATACTTCTCGTAGCCCACATCTGAACGGTCTACAAACTTATCCACTACGCGTTCAACTACTGGATCGCGGAAGTTAATTATTTTTTGTCTCATAATGTTTTCGTTTTAGACATTAGGTAGCTAGAAAAAGAATTGTCTTCAGGCATAGTTTGTTTTACGAACGAACCGTTGACCATAGAACCGCGTCTATCGGAAATTTCATCGTAAGCGGACTCAATGCAGTCTTCAATACGAACGCCTCCAAGGTGCGCAAGGTTGGTAAGAACAACAACACAATCACCAATAGCGTCAATAAACTCAGCGTCGTCCTGTTCTAAAATAGCTTTAGCAAGTTCGCCAACTTCTTCTACAAGCTTTGAAAATTGTGTTTTAACATCTCCTTTAGCATAGATACCCCTGGTGTCTGCCCATTCGCGAATGTCACCAAAAATGGTGTCTCCAAAGTCTTCTTTCGAATGTACGACTGTATTGTGTCTTGCCTTATCAAATTCCCACATAGCTTTGTTGTATACAAAACATCGGTCAGCGTTAAAGCGCGATGTTACCGCGTTTTTAGTTATCCAGCTTACAAGCTCCGAGTCAAGTGTTACTCTGTGGCCGTTAGGCGTTACCCAGTTTAATCCTAGGTTATCCATTAACCTGCCTTTAAGCTTATTAAGCGGTACAGGGAATGTTGTGGTTTGTTCTGTTGGGTTTACTTTCATTTGTTTTGGTTTAAATAAATTTTTATATAATTCAGTGTCGACTCTATAGCCATAAGACTTTTGAAGTTCTATCTCCAACTGCGATATCTCATCGATATCTTCACCCGTAAATAGAACTTCGTATTCGTCTGGAGCATAACCTTGTTGCTCCGTTACTCTCTTATTAAGATTACGCGTTACGCCTATTTTTTGACCAGGTATGTGATAAATATAGTATGTCATTTTGTCTTATTTACCAACCGATAGCGGCGCTGGTATCGCGGGCTTGGGGTTATAGTTTTTAATGGTTATGTCGCTAAACTCTGGGATCACGACCTCGTTGTTCATTGTGCTATACATGCCCTTAGCTAGTTCCAACTCTGGCATATGCGCTGGCTGCACTCTCGCTAAGTATACTCTAGCTTGCTCTAAGTGGTCGTTGTACAAATGGCAATCGCCAAGCTGTGCAATAAGCTTACCAGGTTTTAAATTGTTGCCTTTAGCAATCATCTCAAGCAATAAGCCGTACATTGCAATGTCGTAGGGTAAGCCTAAGAACACATCAGCTGAGCGTTGCTGCCACATTAAATCGAGCTGCCCGCCATTTACATAAAGCTGAAAGCCGTAATGACACGGAGGTAAAACCATATCAGGCATGGCTGCGGGGTTCCAAGCGTTAACAATCATTCTGCGTGACGTTGGGTTGTTGCGTACATCGTCTAACACATTAAACAATTGGTCTACACCATTAAAGTCGCGCCATTGTTTGCCATATACAGGCCCTAGAGTCTCATCAGAGCGTCCTGAGCGATCGTAATCAGCATTCCAGTATGTAACGCCATTATCGCGAAGATATTGCATGTCAGTGCGTCCATTTGCGATCCAAAGCAATTCGTGAATAGCCATCTTGTGGTACACACGCTTGTTTGTTAACAAAGGAAAGCCTTCGCTCATATCGTGTATTAGCATTCTGCCAAATACAGAGCGTGTTCCAGTGCCTGTGCGATCATCTTTATTGGGTGCAAGCAATAGCTCTTGTATTAAAGCTTTATACTGATTTTCGATGTTTATCATAATAGTATTTGTAGTATTTGTAAATTTGCGGCCACAGCTCTTTAGCGTCGAACGTATTCGGGCTACGGCTTAATCTGCCTTGAATAATAATGTCAATATAAAAGTTTTGCGGGTTTGTTTTTACTTTATCCGCAGCTAAAGGCGCAACAATTATTTTGTTTTTTAAACACCATACCATTGCTTCATACTCTTCTGGCGAGCGGTAATAACTACCAAAGTTTGTTTTCTTACCTTTAGCTTTGTTACCACTACCCATTATTCCCAGGGCATTTTATCACCAAGTATATCAGCAGGGTTGTCTATAGACATATAGTCCCCTGAGTCAGGCTGCCATCTAAAATGTGCTTCAGCACCGTTCTCGCCGAGGTTTTGAAACTTAACCTTGAGCACTTTAGCTTTAACAGTCTTAGCTTCATAGTCCCTGTGTATTAAAAGACCGTGGTAAGAAGCATCGTACCATTCGCCACCACCTTTAATATTGTACATAGTTGGCTCTTCAATTTTACCGTTAGCATCTTTGTACATTTTAGTAGGATGTGCTACAACGATAACAAGTACGTCATACTTTTTAGCAAAGGTTTCAATCTTCTGCAAGTACTCAAGTGTGTACACATTAACATCACCAGACGCATCGTTAGAGCGCACTTTGTTAAACGGGTCGATAACTAAGCATTTAATACCTTTACGCTTTACTAGCTCAGCACCTTTCTTTAACACAGCTTCAAGAGTGTAACGTTCCATATCTATATGGAAGAAGTTAGTGTTGCAGTGATCTGCAATTTGGTTCCATCTATCGCTGTATATGTCTGCTGCCGTAGGCATTCCACCCCAGCATTTACGCATAAGCTTGTGTGCATGCAAATATGTAGGCTGGTTCTCGGGCGAGGCAAACGCTGTTTTCCATTCGTAGTTGCGGTTGTAACCAACCACCATTCGATCTACAAAATCGGATTTACCACTGGAAGGTATGCCCGTAACAGTGATAAACTGACCAGTGTAAGTACTGAAGATATCATCGAAGTTACTAAGGCCAACTTGAAAGCCGGGCTTAAACCCATTACGAACGAAGTCCGTGATTTCGTCTTCAATGTCTCTGAAGGTTGTAACGTTTTCAAGCGGAACGGGCTTTGCATTCGTAATTCTAGATACGAGCTTTTCTGGTCCATGTTTAATTAGGTATTCATTAGCGTCCTTACAATCATCAAACGTAGCTAAGTAACACACTTCGGAACCGAGTCTTCTAATAAGCTCGCTTTGAAGCGCTAATCCCGCGTCGTCTGAGTCTACTGCTAATATGATTTTCTCTTTGTCGTCAAGATAATCAATACAAGCATCTAAGTAATCTAAGTTGTTAGTATTAAGTGTTGCGCCGTTAGGCACCGATATTACGTTACTAATACCAGCTTCGTGCAGGGCAAGCACGTCCATTTCACCCTCAACAAGAATACAATACTCGTAACCTACAATACTATCTATATTGTAAAATACTTTCTCAGCACCCTTATATAATTTAAAGTTCTTTCTCCCATCGCGGTACTTGACATTGATCAAGTCGTCGCCCATGAAATAATTGAACTTTATAACATTCTCGGTTTTACCGGTTTGTGGCATGTACTCGGAGCCTTCAGTCACACGCAGTTCGTGTAACGTTTTTCTTGATATGCCTCGAGTTTTAAACCACTCTTCAACTTTGCTGCCGACCTCCTCAACAACAAAGGACTCAGGCTTAACATAAGTTTTAGCCGAAGTGCCTTTGCGTTGATAGGTATGTAACTGAAACGATTTGTCGCAGTTATGACAAGTACCGAGACCTCGTTCCCAATCGTAAGAAGCACACTTTGCTTTCTCATTTTTGGGTTTTCTATCAGAAGAGCACAGAGGACATATCCCCTGTGGCTTACCTTCTTCAAGACCGTGTTGATTGAATTTATCAATCAAAAATCCATTGATCTCTGTTGTCTGCATTTAATTAAATTGCGTATTTGTTATTATTAATCCTCTACTGAGGTTGGCTTACCGTCTTTATCGTACGAGATATTTATAAAATCTTCTTCGTACATATGATTAAAATGGTAAATCATCAACAGGTGCAGGCTGTGGTTGGCGCGGTGGAGCCATTCCACCTTGTTGGTCTTGACGTGGTGCAGCGTCTACGTTTTGACCGTTTGACCACACGACTTTTACATTACCTAAATAAACCTTCGGCGTCTTAGCTTCGCGCTCTTCTTTAGATTGCTCAATCATGACTGGCCCTTGGTTGCCAAATTGGTCAACTTCATCGTTAATTGTAATTGTAATAGGTAAATACTTACCTTTCTTTCCTTCAATGATCTTTGATTTGTCGATCATGTTAAGGTTGATACTTGCTTTAATAATTGATGCCATACTTATAATGTTTGGTTAATAAAATAGTTTCTTGGTTCAAATTCTGGGTTGTCGTAAAATAACTTGTAGGCTTCTATAGCACGTTCGACTTTGTCTTTGCCACGCTCAATAAATTGTGGTGAGCAGTCGAATATACCAATTTGGTGCGTAGTTTTATCAATCGCAACGAAGACCATATCGTAACCGAATATCTTTTGGTAGATATACGCTTGACTGTCGTAGTTGTACTTCGAAGCCGACCATCTAAAGTCATCCAGCTTAGCTGTTGTCTTCAGGTCAACGATTAGTCCGTCGTCACGGTTGATAATATCCGCTTTACCTTTCCAAGCAATGCCGTCGATTTCTGTAATACCAGGTAACTCGTATTCACCATCGATCGGCCGGATCAAGCTTCGGCATACATCGTTAGCGAGCACTTTGTCAATCATCACTTCAAGTTGGTCAACCTCGTGCTGCAGCAAACACATTTCGCCGCCAGAGATTTCTTTATACTTTTTAGTGTTTCTTGTCGAAGACTCGATAATCTTGTACTTCTTAAGCTTGTCAGGTTCGAGGATAGCGGTGTGAAAATAACCGCCAACCAAGAACGCTGGAACTTGTTCTCTCGGTTTACCAAGAGCTAATGGATCTCGAAGCAACGTGGAGATGTCGCTATTGCTTAGGAATTGTTTACCAAATTCCCCATAGTAATGCTCGTCTTCACGCAGCTTGTCAATCGCTTTTTCGTCTATCATAATGTACTTAGTAGTTTCTCAACCTCAGGGGATAAGTCGTACTTCGCTTTGATAGCATCTAACTTACCCCCTCCTTTTACATACTCCATTGCCTTAGTGAACGCAGCGTCCGAAGAAGAAGTTATCTTAGCTTTAACTGCAGGTGCCTTACCGTGGTTATTACCGGCGTCAGAGTCTTGCGTGTCGTCGATAAGGAACAGATTGCCGAGGGCATACTTTTTCCCGTACGATGATGCTGAACCGAACTTTTGAGGCATTTGCATACCTTTCTGATCGAGGTCAACACCAACGACAGCTGTGGCGTGTATAGCAGATTCGCCGTCGGTCACGGTAGCTTTGCTTTCCATAATAGGGAATGGCTCGGCTGCAATGATGGACTCACTGACTGTTACACTAACTCCTAACTCTAATAGATAGGGCTTTGTAGCTTCTAAGATGTCTTCAGCACTGCGAAAGTAGTACTTGCCAAAGGAATTGTAACGCGACTTTTTAGATTTGAACTTGGTTTGTATAGTCGCAAGTTTCTCATTTAAGGTCATAAGGTATGTGGTGTTTGTTATTAATATAATTACACATATAGTGTGTTGTTTAATTAGTATTTAGTGCTTAAATTACAGGAAGTCAAGCACTTGGGTAGCATCGGTGCTAGCTATCAATTTGTCAATCGCGTCTTTCTTTATTTGCGATATACGCACATTTGCGGTGGATACATTGATACCTACGTAATCCGCGATCTCTGAAGCTGGTATTTTCGCTTCGTCTAAACCGTAAGACAAACGTAGTACATCGTACTGCTGCTCCGTTAAGTGCTGCCGCATTAAACCTAACAAATAAGTATTCATTAAACCGATGTTGTAAGGCTCAGCGCTGTCCGCTATTTGAAACACAGGATTTTCATCGTCTTCGTTGAAAGCATCGATACTAGAAAACACACTGTTAAAGAACATGGCAACCATTGCTTCGTTGTCCGGGTTCTTTCTTATTTCATTTAACTTATGCTCGGGGATGCGTACGTCGCCTCTATTGATATCTATAGCGCGGCGTATCGCTCCCTTTATTCTTTTAGATAGAAACGACTTAATCGTTTTATCGGGGTCGTCAGAATCGTTAATTTTATCCCAATCAATTTTAAGCATTGCGGCAGTTAAACCGTAAGCGCCTTCTTGAATGAGATCGTTGATGCTCATTACGCCAGAGGCTTGGTCTGATGTACTGAATTTACGCGCTAAGTTCTCAACTAATGGTAACCACTGCACGATGTACTCATTATTACTGAACAGTCTACCTGACTCGTCGATCCTAGCATTTCTGTCTAAAGCTTGCTTTAAGTCGTCTTTGTACCTGACGTAATTTTGTATGTTGTATTTCTTCATTATAGTTCTTGGTTAAGTAATTGTTTTTCTTTCTTTAACTCAACACTCATGTTACGATGCACGGTACGTGTTGAACACTCTAAGCTCTCAGCTATCTTTTTAATTGTAATCTTTTCACCAGCATCGTGAAGATAAAGCATTGCATCGTAAATTTCTGTTTCAGTAAGCTTCTGCTTACCAACCATTGTTCCTACAATGCGTAGCTTTTCTTCAGTTGTAAGCCCGCTGTTGTCTTTAAATATAATCTTGCGTAGCTTATTTGCTGGTGGTCTTTCTAAATCTAACATGCTAACTTGGTAAACCATGTTCTCAATAAGTTGTTCCGATACATCGAAAGTTGTAAAACCGTTTTCCTTATCACATATGAACAATGCGAGGTTGTGAAAGTCGTCTTGGTTAAGATGATCGTTAAGGTACCACAACACATACAAATGCCACTTAAGCGATTTGAAGGTATTGATTTTAGCTTTTGTTTGGAATAGCGTATAACATTCGTGGGTGCCTTCTTCGTAGAAGTTACCCCATTCATAAATAGCTGAAGGCTTGTCGCTAACCGGGTTCCGTCTATATATTATACGGCGATCGTTTAGGTATTTCATATTTCTTTCATACTGTGACATTAGCCTGTTACTATTATATTATTACTTGCTATCGTCGCACTTTTGCTCCGACCCTAAGGTTGCATATATAACCTGATCCTCATTTTTTCGAGCAAGCTCTTCTTTAATACTGTTCATCGCCGAATTATATGCAGCTATTTTCATATCTAGTTATTTTAGTTTCATTAGCATTAGCTACCGTGTGCTTTTCAGCTTCGTAGTAGTTCCAGTACGCTTCTACCGCACATTCAGACTTGTACTCGTCAGGCATACACTGTGGTGGATCTTCCCACACTTCACATGGAATGTTAGGCGGTAAATCCATAAGCACGTCTCTACACTTTTCAATCGTTAGATGCGTCTTACCGTAGCGCCGTGTGTACTCCCGACCGAGTGCCATCATATGTTCATATAGCCAGAGGTATGCGAGGTCGTTAGAACGCGCCCAAACGGCTGATGGATGGTTTTTATGCGTTACTTTATAAGGAACATCATGGTTACCCAACTCGTGGTGCGCAGTACACAACAATTGTGCTGATTCAAGAATCATTTTAACAACGTGTTTGTTGTATTGCATGCGAGCAGCACGGTCAGGGTCATGGCTTAGGTAAAATATATTCATCGGTCTTTAGTGTCTAGGTAGTCGAGTAACCGCAATGCAGCGGCCATACTCAACATATTATCTTCGTACATTTTGTAGATTAAGCGTCTCATTCTTCGTAGTGGTTAAATATATTATAGATAACCATAGCGACTGCAGCACCGCCAACAACTACCATAAGCAAGGATACTAGTTCCGTCATGATATCATTTTTATGAGCTTCAGACGTCTTTCGTACTTGCGAATTAGCAAAGCATTGTTAGTGATTGATTTCTGCAGGTCCGCGTTCCAACCTGTTCTCGATGCTTGTAAAGACAGATTAATTGTCTCTAACTGCAACGTGCCGAGGTAGTTACGCAACTGTTTAATGTGCTTATAGATCCGTATCATGGGCTAAACTTTTTTGCACAAGAAAAGCTTTTTCTAAAATACCTTGTTGTACTTGGTTAAAAAACTCGTATACACGGTCGTGCACCTCTTCCATCATAATGTCCATTACTTCGTCATATTCATTATCGGTATGGCCGAGCATGTTGTAATCGAAGTTGTTCTCAATCCAGTTGTGCATTTCGTCTACGTCGCTAAAGAACACGCCAGATTTCAATGCCTCTTCAATAACTTCAGAAGCGCCTTTGCGTACCAGTTGGTCTTTGATTTGTGTGGATGTCTTACTCATAGTTTCTAATTGCTTTAAATTGTGGGTGACGGTAGCTGTTTGCTTTAGTACGCTCGAAATAAGTGAACGTAGCTGTCTTGCCAATGTAGTGGTTAATGTTTTCAAGTATTACTCGTAAATCCGTGTGTGTGAAGCCTTTACCGGGTGGGCAGCCAAACTCGATACCTGCTTCGTCGCGCATGATAAACTTGCCGAGTGTGCCAGCACGCTTGCCTTTGCCTTCTACGTGACCGATGATCGTAGCTTCCTTGTCGCTGAAGTCTTTAAACTTTTGCAGGTTGTACGAGCGCTTGCATTCGTATACTTTGTTAAGACGAATGATAGAGCCTTCAAAGCCGCCGGCGAGGTTAGCGTCGTGTATAGCACGGGCTTTGTCGAGTGAATCAATGCGAATCGTTACAAGTGGAAACACGTGGTGTGCATCTGCGCCTGGGAAGAAGTCACTTAACAACTCGTGGATAAACTTACTGCGATCAATAAACAATATGTCGTTGTCGTCGTCAATAATGTCGTACCAGTGAAATTCTACTAGCGATTTGGCCTCGAGGCGGTCGTCATCAGTAGGGTTTTGCTTTCTGACGAGCGAAATGATTTTCTCGAAATCGTTTTTGAGGGCGTGGTTGTATAGTTCGCCGTCAAGGATAAGGTTTGGGTAGTCGCTGAATAGTGGTTGTAATTCATTTTCAATATGTTTAACGTTCATAAATTGCTTACCGGTACGTGAGAACGCGCCGTCTTTAGTAAATAAACAACGTACGCCGTCAAGCTTTGGTTGAATATACACTTGCTCTGAAAAATCTATAGGCTTGATACCTGCTTTGTATGCGAGCATTGGTTTAATATTCATAATTATTTGCTTTTAAGTTTAGTTATTTTTTGGTGTATGGTCGCGGCTAGCTCAAACTCTTCGTCATCAATAGCTTTACTAAGCATTTCTTCTAAGCGTTTAAGCTCGTCCTGCTTGTTAGGCATTTCGGTTTGTACAAGAATTTGAGTTTGCCACTCAGCCATGAACTCTTCGTCGAGCTCGGCTTGGCGCTCGAAGATCATATCAGTGATAATCGAGGCCAGCTTTTGCATTTCATCTTCAGTCATTATACACGCTTAAACTTAAACGTGTTGATAACATAGTTGTTAATGAATTTACCCTTGCTTGCAGACTCTTGTAAGCCGTGAAATGTAAAGCGTGGTACACGAGTGTATCTGTACTTGCTTCCGTTAGTAAAAGTAAGTGTTAAAGCTTCATTGCTGTAGTTGTAGTCTGCAGACAAAATTGCTTCTGAATTAACGTTGACTGTTGCGTCGACGTTTGATTTAATAAATGTTGGCATAATTAATTGTTTTTAGTTTATTATATTATCGATTAGTGTTCGTGTTAGTTTTGTAAGCTCATTTCTCTTTGGTGTTAAAGGTTAATCAAGTAGCACCATGTATGCCTCAGCATTCTCACGGCGGAACCAGCCTAAGCCTTTTTGCATTATTTTCCACTGGTTTAACATTTGTGCGCCCATGATTAAGTCGTACATACTTAGTTCTTCAGCGGTTAATTCAATACTGTCCCCTGTAAACGGATTCGATACCGTGCCGCCTTCGCTGTATACTTGGCCGTCGAACCATTTAGGCATTTCTTGTTTAGTTTGCATCTTCTAGTTCATTTAAGTAGTTATCGTAATTAGTGCATAGCTCGTTGATCATGTAGTATTCGATCTCCTGCAAATCAATATCCGTGTACACAACTAAATCATCGCGCCAGCCGCCACCGAGGTGGTTAAATATATCGTAAGCACTTGGTTGGTAGTAGTATACGTTTTCGCTTAGTATAGGACCTTCGCCGTCAACATTGATTACCCATAGAGAATAGCCGTCAGCGGTGGACTCTTCACCTACATATACATCGTAGTTTGACATATAATTATCGGTAAAAACATAAGCGGTATCGTTAATAGTGTTGAACTCTTTAAGTATGCTTTCAAAGCCAACGAGCTCTTCAGGGTTTGTTGGTATAAATTTAGTTTCCATTATATTACTTTGTTTTGTGGTTGAATAAGGTTTGCATCGCCATGTAACATAGTGCTAGCATCGAGTGGCATGTCGCTGTCGCTAAATACAATTAGGTTTGAAATGTCGCGAATGGTTAGATCGTCCCAAAATAGCGTTGAGTCTAGCTTAGCAATTACTAAACCCACAGTAAACTCGTAGTCTAACTGGTTGGCAATTAGTTTTGCCTTTACTTCAGGGTTAAGGCGTTCGTAAAGTGATAATCTTTTCATAGTATATAAAGTTTAAATTAATGCGTGTGCAATTAAATACTCTTCGAGCTCAGGTACATCGATGCACTGCTCGAGGTCGTTAAACGACATAGGGTTACCGTAGCCATCAAGTGTTAGCCACTTATCGTCGAAGTCATAGCGATCGTTTTTACTCGCCGCAACTGTTTGACGTATAGTTAGTTGCAACATTTCGAAAGCTTCATCGTCGTTAGCATATATGTGGTCTTCCGGTGCTTGAATGTAGTCACACATTGCATTCCAGTAAGATACAATTTGCGCTTCGCTAAAGTCACCCATCCAGTCGTGGCCAGGGTACAAGTTAAGCACTTCGCTGTTTTCCCATTCGCATTCCCAACCGCTTGCGTCGATAAACGCTTGCAGCTCAGGGTGAACGCCGAATATCCAACCGGGATTGGTATCGTAGTAGTCAACGTAGTCAGTACCGTTTGAGCCGTCGGCTACTATAGCCGAGCAGGTACCCATCATTGACATAACTTTTACGCCGAACTTTTCGTGTAGCTGACGCTCGAAGGTATTTTTAATTGTTGTCATTTGTTATTCGTTTATTATATTATCGTTTGCTGTTCGTATTAGTTTTGTAAGCTCTTCCGAAAAAGGTTAGCCGCAACTTCGAGCATAACAAATGAATGCATTTCATTGAATTCTTCATCGCTATCAAACTCTAGATGGCCGGTTTGCCAAGCCACAGTATCGTACAAGTGGTCCTGCATATAGCTAGCTATTGACTCTATAATTCCTGTGTATTCTTCTTCGTTTTTCATAGTATTATCTTAAGCATGTACCGTAGCCTTTACGACGCGACGACTTTGCGATCGCTGCCGCTTGGGATTGGGACATAATTTGTATTTCGTTACCTGTTTTGTGATTAGTGATTGGTGCACAACCGTACCGCTCGGTGTTAGAGCACGACACACAAGTGTTGTAGCCGTACTTAACGCGGATTGGGTGTACTTCTCGTGTACCGCATTTGCATATCATAGTAGTTTGTTTTGTAGTTACAAGTATATTATCGACACTTGCTCGTGTTAGTTTTGTATTAATAATAACTGCTCGACAGAGGTCTCTTAGCAAAGTCCGGAGCGTAAGTATTGTACACTTCGATCGCTTTACTACTATGACCTAGACGCTCAAGTAGTGTAAATATCTTCGCTCGACGGTCGTATTCATTACTCCAGTGACGGTGACGCCATGGGTTTTCCATGAATGTAAAGTCGTGTGCTCGACACTCGTTTTCCAATGCCTCAATCGAGACCTCTATCGCAGTTATATTCGTCATTATCTTATTCTTTTAATTTGGTTAGCGTATGCCCAGTGGTATCCGTCGTTCTCAGTGTCTATGTCAACCGTTACATTACGGTCGTA
>JAAHTH010000906.1_pt1 | contig 16036 bp, 10 predicted proteins | sample 6116091 | NCBI WGS metagenome assembly JAAHTH01 (sample SAMN13939990, study PRJNA603662) | sponge metagenome | isolation source: marine sponge | host: Mycale hentscheli | place: New Zealand | collected 2006 | reverse complement strand
CTCTTCCGTCGCCTGATTTAGTCGCCTGATTTAGTCGCCTGATTTAGTCGCCTGACCAAAGCTTCAACTTCCAAGATACGCTTCAACTTCCAAGATACTGCGTGTAGAGCTTCCTAGCTAACGACAGATCTTCTGTACCCGAAATAATCGCTCTCCCGTCAGGAAAAACAGTCAGCACGTATTGATCAACGTGGAAACGCAGTAAAAACTCATTGGCTTCGACCCGTCCGAGTGATTCCAACCGCTCCGCCAACTGGCCCAATAAAATTTGATCGCGCCCGGGAAAACTGACCTGCACAGCATCTCTCCCGCAGAGAACCGCTGAATGACTTTCCCGGTCGCCCGAGAGCCAGTGGTATTCACCTCCCCGGCACGTTGGACATTCAACTTTGTTTCGAAGCCCGGAAACATCCATCTGCCGAATTTCGCTCTCCCACAAGGATGCTATTGTCAGATACCGACTGACCGATGTGCGATTCCCCGAGAGAATTTTCATCGCTTCGATACTCTGAAGAGAAGCAATTAAGTTAATTGCTGGAGATAAAATACCAAAAGAATCGCATGTCGGAGACGTCCCCGGGGGTGGAGGACCATCCAGCATAAGGCAATTCAAACACGCAGTCTCTCCCGGCAACACCGTCATGGTCTGACCGTCAGCACCAAGACAACCACCATAGACCCAGGGGATCGAGTGTTTCACTGAAACGTCATTGAGCAAAAAACGTATCTCAAAATTATCTGAACCATCCAGAATCACATCGACGCCTTCGCACAGGGATTCGACATTTGATGCGTCGACATCTACCACGAATGGCTCGACTTCAATCGCAGAATTAATTTTGGCAAGCTTATTCGCCGCGGCGATCGCTTTGGGCAAACCGTTCTTAACGTCTTGTTCATCATATAACACCTGTCGTTGTAGATTACTGAATTCGAGAAAATCCCGATCTACAATTTTAAGCCGCCCGACACCCGATCTCGCCAGTGTATTGGCAATAACCGATCCGAGCGCACCGCAGCCAACGACGAGCGCGGTAGATGAACCCAACGACGCCTGTCCCGTTTCGCCAATCGCTGGGAACCGTATTTGCCTCGCATAACGATCAGTCTGCGATAGATTGTTCTGACCTTGATTCAAAGGGAAAACCTTTCGTTTCCTTTTTTAAATAAAAACACTGCGACGTCGACAATCTATTCCTGAACTTACGCGAACTCCAGCTCGCAATTGACAACTTTAAGTACGGCCACTAATTATAACTCACCTCCAACTTAACCACGAGCCAGCTCTTCTTGAAGATAGGCGCCTGTCTTGGAATTCGAAACCTGAGCTACGCTTTCAGGTGTCCCCTCGGCCACCACCTGCCCACCAGCTTCCCCCGCCCCCGGGCCCAGATCAATAATCCAATCAGCATTTTTGATAAGGCTTAAATTATGCTCAACCACGATCATCGAGTGGCCAACCGAAAGTAACGCACCGAAGCAATCCAGTAAGCGGTTGATATCGCTCATATGCAAACCCGTGGTCGGCTCTTCCATGACAAACAATACCCGCTTTGACTTCGATGCATTCAAATAGTGCCCCAGTTTCAGCCGCTGTGCTTCTCCAGAAGATAGCGAAGGCGCAGGTTGCCCAAGACAAATATAATCAAGGCCGACATCAATCAATGACTTTAGCTTGGCCTGAACCTTAGGCTGACCTCGAAAAAATGAAAAGGCTTCACGCACGGTCATCTTAAGAACCTCTGCGATACTTTTTCCACGGTACTTAACCGAGAGGACTTCATCACGATACCGGAGTCCGGCACACTGATCGCAAGCGACGGACAGGTCACCCAAAAACTGCATATCGATTACCAGTTCACCCGCACCTTCACACTTATCGCAACGACCGCCACTCACGTTGAAGCTAAACTGCCCCATTTTAATATTTCTCGTTTTGGCATCCACCGTCTCCGCAAATGTCCGTCGAATGTCATCAAACGCCTTTACGTAAGTAACGGGATTACTTCTAGCGGTTCGCCCGATGGGTGAAGCATCCACCAGCACCACTTCGTCAACGTGGCCATCACCAAAAATTTCCCCATACGGCAACCGATCTTCAACTGTTTTTTGCTTTCGCTCGCAAAGCGCCGCATAAAGCGTTTGCCGCACCAGACTGCTTTTACCGGCGCCACTCACTCCAGTCACGACACACAGACAGCCAAGCGGAAACTCCACATGGATGTTTTTTAAATTATTCCCGCAGGCACCCACCAGTTTTATTCGCCCGCGTGAAGGACGTCGATTCTCAGCACCGCTTGAAACTCCTCGAACTCCGGACAAAAACTGCCCGGTCAAACTCACCCCCGAGCTCAACAATGCCTCGCGAGTACCATCAAACACAATATCTCCACCCGCTTGGCCTGCACCAGGCCCAATCTCAATAACACGCTCAGCCGACTCAATGATGCGCGGTTGGTGATCGACAACCACGACGGTGTTATTCCTCTGGTGGAGCCGCCCGATTGCTTCAACTAATTTATCAATGTCAAACGCATGCAACCCCAGAGACGGTTCGTCGAGAACATACAACAGATCAACAAGCGTAGAACTCAATGCAGCAGTTAGGGAAACGCGCTGAACCTCTCCGGAACTCATCGACCGAAGTGAGCGATCCAAATTTAGATAGCCCAAACCGACTTGCGCAAGGTAGTTTAATCTCGCGGAAATCTGAACCAATAACATGCCGATTGATTTTCGTTCGAATTCGGTAAGCAACAATTGCTCCGTCCATTCAATGGCCTGGTCCACCGTCAACTTTCCCAGTTGGCCAAGGTTCTTATCTCCAACATGATACGAGAGAGCGTCCTGGTTGAGTCGCAATCCACCACATTGGAGGCACGCTTGTTCAGGCAAATCTTTTTCACACCCTACGCCTTGGCACCCTGGGCAAGAACCCGCTGAATTTTGAAAACTAAAAAGTCTGGGCTCGGGGCGCAAAAATGATCTCGAACAAGCACTGCAAACTGAATCTCGCGAATATGAGTTTGCATACCAGGTCCTTCCATCAACTGAGCACTCTTTCATCTTTGGCTGCCACTGCTTGTCAAACCAAATCTCACAATTCCCGACGCCACAATAAAACGCCAACTCAATTGACTCTCGCAACCGCGACGCATCCGTGCCGCCGGTTGTCAAACGATCGACGACAATTCTGACCGGTTTCGAATTCTCAGTTTCCCCTAAATCACGATCAGCTCGCAACAATTCAACCGTCACATCACCAACGATAGCCCGGGAAAAACCAGCTCGCATAGCCTCACCCAAAGCCTCGAGGACTTCTACTTCCGGGCTTACGGGATAAACGATTTGAAAACGAACGCCACTCTCAATCGACGCCAGGGATGCTGCCACAGATTGCGGATTGTAGCTCGTCACCTCGATGCGGCAGGCCGGGCAAATCAAATGACCAATTTTCGAATAAACCAGTCGCAAATACTCAGTGATTTCTGACGCAGTTCCAAGTGTAGTTTTTTTTCCGAATTTCCCCTGCGACGGACGAACAGCAATCGCCGCGGGAATCCCCTCAATTCCATCCGCATCGGGACGGTCTAACTGAAACATAAACTGACGAGTATGCGGCGATAAACTCTCGATGTAACGACGCTGACCTTCTGCATAAAGCGTATCGAAGGCAAGACTCGATTTACCACTGCCACTCAATCCACAAATCGACAACCATTGCCCGTGAGGAATTTCAACACTTACCTCCTTGAGGTTGTTGACTCTCACGTTTCGAAGTTGAATTTGTTTTGCCACGTCGAGTTCAGCAGTTTCGTGTCTGGTGAAAAAAATTGATGAACTGCAGTTAGCTCATCAGCTGGCAGTGTACCATAGCTGAGCAAACCGCCCCAACGACCCCGGCCCGAAAACTCACTCTGGACTCACTCTGGGATTTGCACAAGCGTTCTGCCGAAAGCCAGACCCTTTAAAAGATTCTCGATCTGATCGGGCACCTGAAGCAGGCCTATTTCCTTGCTCACATCTTGCACATCCAAACGCCAATCAGAAGCAATCACACTCCAAAGTTCCTGCCTATATTTTTGTGAAACATTCGCACTGTCAATTCCACAGAGCGCGATGCCCCTAAGAATGAACGGGTAAACAGTCAACTCAAGCTCGTGGCCTGCCACTAATCCACAGGCCGTGACACAACCACCAGCTTGTGTTGCTCGAATAGCAGAATTAAGTGTTGTTCCTCCGACACAATCGACAACACCTGCCCAGCGACTCTTGGACAGTGGCGAATCTGACAAATCTAAGATCTCCTCGCGGGGGACAACTTTCTCCGCCCCTAACTTTAATAACTGGTCATAACGCTCACGCTTTCCGGTCGCGGCCGTGACACTAAACCCAAGCTTTGCAAGCAACTGCACAGCAAACACCCCCACACCGCCGGTGGCGCCGGTCACTAAAATCTCCCCGGACTCTGGACTGATTCCATGATTTAATAACTGCCGGACCGATTGCGCCGCCGTAAACCCCGCCGTCCCCCAGGTGGCTGCCTCCGCCGCCGATAATCCGACCGGCAGTTTCACCAGCCAGTCCGCTGGAACTCTTGCCAAGCTTGAAAGTCCGCCATGGTGGGAGGTTCCAAATTTTGCATGAGCAATCAAAACTTCATCGCCTATTTGAAGACCGGAACCATTTGGTTCAACCACTGTTCCAACGGCGTCAATCCCGGGAATCAATGGCAGTTTCCGGACGATGCCCCTGTTCCCCGATGCCGCGAGAGCATCCTTGTAATTTAACGCACTATATTGCACGCGGACCAAAACTCCGTTTGTTCCAAGAGTATCACAATCCAATTCCACGGACGTTAACAAGCAACGGGCGGGTCCACCCGCGGCCTCGGCTTTGTCCACCAACTCACTGGTCAATATCAGAGCAGAAAATTTCATGATCGGCTTCATTTGATGTTTGAAAGGGTATGAATAGAAACGACAACGCAACCCAAGAGAATGGCACGCTTCACCGCCCGTCTAATCTTACGTTTTCCCGGGATAGCTGAATACCTCGTCACCACTTCCTGTGCTGCAGATCTTTTAAAGTAAGAATCATTCCGTTTGTTCGCGACAATTAAATGCTAATTAAATGTCTCGGTTCCACAATTCTCGGTTCGCTCAAACCACAACAACCATTACAGTAGAAGATCGAGAACTCTTCAATTTTCAAAACCTTCAATTTTCAAAACTACCTGACAAAGACACAATGCCAAAGGATGACACGAGCAATCCGCCGCAGCGATCGGTACTCTATCACTGCACATGCGGCAATCAGCTCGTCCTGAATCCAAAAGTTGGGGGGCTATGTCAAACCTGTGGGCGAAATGTCTCTCCCAAGTTGCTCGACGAAGATTTGGGGGTTACGGTTCCCCTCGAAGTCACACATAACCACACTGATTCGACAACCGGAAACAGTCTTAACTCCGATAGCTTCGCAGTGGTGCCTCCGGTCGAGACAGAGGAGCAAATCGAAGCGGAAAACCTCTGCGGATCCATGTTCGGGCACTTCCAACTGGTCTCTCCGCTCGGCAAAGGAGGCGTAGGGCAAATCTACCGCGCTTTTGACACCTCTTTAAAAAGATATGTCGCGGTGAAATTACTTCGTTCTGGAATTGGTGAAGGTGCTGCCAGCTCTGACAAAGAGGTCGAGAAATTGCTACAGGAAGCCATTTCTCAGGCCAGATTCACCCACCCCAATATCGTTACCATCTACTACGTGGGGCAACAAAACGAAACCCCGTTCCTTGCAATGGAACTCGTAAACGGCGAACCACTAAGCCAGCGTATTGAATCAAAGTCCATGGCTTTTGTCGATTTAGCCCGCGTCGCTCTGGATATTGTCACCGCTCTCGATTACGCATTCGAATTAGATATTATCCACGGTGACATCAAACCCTCTAATTTGCTGATCTCAAAAAATGGGACCGCCAAACTTTCGGATTTTGGGATGGCTCGAAGTGCGTCTAGCAATTCAGATCGACTTTCAGGAGGCACCCCAAACTATATCTCACCGGAACTCTTAAGCGGTGAACTTCCGTCCATACAATCAGACATTTATGCACTAGGAGTGACGTTTTACGAATTGACCTTTGGCGAACTTCCAGTTTCACTTAACGGAACTCACATTCCTGACTGGATTGAAGCGCACAAAAATAAAAAACTGGAATTCCCGACGCCTTGGCCTCAGCATATCCCCGAAGCATGGCGAGCAATCCTTCAAAAAATGCTCTCCAAAGATCCAGCAGACCGTTACCAATCCTATGACGCATTACTTGGCGAAGTCAAAGGGATTCAACCAGGTTCTAAAATTCCCGCGAGGTTTTTCCCTCGCTTAATTGCTGCCGCAATTGATACTGCCACCGTTTTCTCACTCGCAATCACACTGGAAGTTGCGCTGGGCTTTTCAAATTTTCGGTTGCTGGGTGGCGATCGCTCGGAAATGTCATTGCTTTTTGAAATATGCAAGTTCCTACCTTTGCTTGTCTATACCTTCTCAATTTATTTTTGGCGCCAGTCGATTGGGCGGAACCTAATGCATCTGCGCGTTGTCAACCAACATGGACTAGAGCCTCGCGGGAGTAGCATCGCCCTTCGCAGTCTCCTGCGAATGCAATTCCCCTGGATCTTCATCTCAGTACAGCTAATCAGCTCGGACGCCGGAACCACCGCCCCTCTGTTTCAATCGATACTCTATACAGCCTCGCTCCTCTTATTAATGTTCGATATTATTTTCATGCTTTTTACAACCAAAAGCCGCTCCATACATGACATGTTCTTCAAAACTCAAGTGGTACTCGACACGGCCGATCTGAGTAAAATTGGTAAGAAGAAACAAAACCTTTTGCGCAAACGCTAATCCAGTTCAAGCTGGACATTAAGGCGTCCTAACATCAACTTGCCAACACCCGAGGAATCAAAAAACGAAATGACGACTTGCCCCACGCCTATCAAATTAACCGAACTTGACGAACGGGAAATCGTTAAAGGCTTCTTTGGAAAAATGATTCATTCGGCCACGATGACGATGGCCTACTGGACGGTTGAAAAAGATGCCATTCTGCCCGAACACCAACATCCTCACGAACAGGTCCTCAATCTTCTTGAAGGAGAATTTCAACTTCAACTTGACGGGCAAACCTACCACCTTATGCCAGGCAGCGTTTTTGTAATTCCCGGAGGCGTCCCCCACAGCGGACAAGCGATTACGCAATGTCGCATCCTCGATGTATTTCAACCCACGCGAGATGACTATCGGTAACGTCCAGGCGTTACCGGACATCGGCACACGACACCAGCAACACTCCCTCAGCTGAAGTGCTAGCAGTCAGTTCGGCTTTTGTCGCCGATTCCCGCCCTGCGTTTTTTACCCCCGAACGAAGAAGTTTAATCAAATCCGAATAATCTTTACATTCGTTTAAACTTACCTAGCCCGTAAAGTCGATGGCTGGAAAGACGAGATCGTCTTTACGTATTTAGGGTAGAAAATAGATGCTAGCTCAAAAACTCAAACTCAGCCTTCCTTTAGTCTTAGTTATAACCTTTAGCGTTTTGAGCGCTTCAGCGTTTGGGCAGACAACACCATCGCAGCGTTATCAACCAGTTCGCAATGGCTTTGCGCCACCTTCAGTGCATGTCGCTCCGCAGAACCTAAAACAACTGCCCAACCGTGTTTCGGCGGCACCTCAAAAATCTTCGCTCTATAAGTTCTCAGACGAAGCTCGTCGCTCAAATTCAGAATACCTTTCGCCTCCTGAAACGGCCTCATCGGAACTTAGCCGCAACGCAGTTCAGCAAACCAGTTTTCAAGTAGAAACAAAGGGCGAACCAGCCGTCCCTGCAATCCTTTCGGGCAGAAGTGCTTCTGCAACCGCAACCAAAAAACCGGCTGACTTTGCCGCAGCCATGCAGCAAGCCGGGAACCACACTCCAACCATTGGAGCAAATCAACTTCCAGGAGTTCCCACGGCAACATTCCAAAAACCTTCTTCTGAAACCGGAATCTTAATTGAACCTCCGGCAGCAACGCAGGCCGACAAAAATGACTTCCAAATTGGCAAACTCACCGTTAAACGGCAACGCGCTCAAGCGAACGCCGCTCAACGAGTTAATCAGGAAAGCCGGCAAGCCGAATTCTCAGCACTCCAACCGGTCGAACCCGTTGCAGATCTTTCAGCTTCAGAATTTATTGACCAGATTACCGTCGGTGACCCTGTTCCGGAAATCGAAGTAGCACCGTCGGATATCAATGCCACCAAGCTCATTGCCCTCCAGGCTGGTAAATTCCCACCAACACCGAAATCTAATCCCCAAACCAATTCACCAAGTGAAACGCAGATTCGGACAATGTCTGCGAATACACAAACGATCAACGGCATGAAGCCCGTCATTCAATTGCGAGCACCCGCGCTCGAAGTTGACACCTACGGCCCAAAGTCAGTTGGAATCAATAAATTAGCCGATTACCAGGTTGTCGTAAAAAACAACAGTAGCATTCAAGCAGAGCGGATTCTTGTAGGCGTCAATATTCCATCTTGGGTCGATATTGAAAATGTAAATCTCTCGACTGGAGAGAAAGAGCTTACCGATGGAAAAAACCAGGCTCGCTTGGTTTGGAGCATCGACAAGATCGCTGGTAACTCGTCTCAGACAATGATCATTTCCGCAATCCCTCGCAAGCCACAGGTCTTCGACGTTGGCGTCGAATGGACCCTGATTCCACGAGTCGGCTCTGCCAATGTAAGCGTCACCGAGCCACGACTTGAAATGAGCATTGCCGGTCCTCCCGAAGTTCTATACGGAGAAACCGCAATTTACCATGTTACGGTCCGTAACCCGGGCACCGGAACTGCCGAGGATGTTGTCGTCATGCTGCCCGAAGCACTCGGCGGTGAAAGAGCTTCACTAGGCTTAATTGAAGCAGGGAAAGAAAAGAATTTTCAAGTCGAACTTTTGGCAAGAACTGCAGGTAAACTCAATCTTATTGCAAAAGCTGCTGCAGAAGGAGACTTAAAAGTCTCTGCTGAACGGGATCTCGTCGTTCGACGTGCCAATTTGGAAATCGCTATCAACGGCCCTGGATTAAAATACTCAGGAAGTGGAGCACAATACACCGTCTCGATTACGAATACAGGAGATGCAACGGCCAATAATATCATCTCGGCCATCGCACTGCCAACCGGTGTTAAATATCTCAGTGGCGTCGAGTCCGTCAAACTTATCGAGGGTGGAATGAGATGGCCAGTCGGCACACTTGATGCCGGACAAAGCCGCACCTTTAAGGTCAACTGCCTGCTCGATACCTCAGGCGACCTGCAACTTGAAGTTGGAGCACGGGGACGGGGCGACCTTGCCGCGTCCGATGCCTGCGTCACCAAAGTCGAGACAATCGCAGACTTAGTACTCAGCGTTGCCGATCCAAAAGGACCCTTACCCACCGGTGAAGATGTCCCTTACGAAATCAAAGTTCAAAATCGTGGAAGCAAAACCGCAGTCGGCGTCAAACTTGTGATGCAATTCTCTGAAGGAATTGAACCTAAAGAAGCCAGTGGATTAAAACACCAACTTACCGACGGACAAGTACTCTTCTCACCGATCGAAAAGATTAATCCCGGCGAAGAAATGACCGTCAAAGTCACGGCAGAAGCAATGAAGGCTGGAACGCACATTTTCCGTGCCCAGCTTACCTGCGAGGAATCTGACTCACGGGAAGTTGCCGAAGGAACCACTCGCTTTTTCGGAGAGACCATCCAACCAACAGCCACACCGGTTGCTAACGAGGCAAAAGCCTCGGCATTGGGTTCAAATGATTTTCAGACGCAGCGAAAATAAGCGTAAGCCAAGTTCCAAAAGCCAAGTTCCAAAAGAGGACTTTAATACTCGGTCCATTAATGGTTGGGTAACATTTGAAGTTCGATATCTCTTCCAACGAAACGCAGGTCTTCAGGCCTGCGTTTTTTTGTAGACACCAATTCGAGGCCTTCAACTCGAGAACGGTTTAAAACGAGTCAAATCCTTAAACCCAGTCAAATCTTTTAACCAAGCCATAACTTTAAATTAGCCTATCTGAATTCAGACTAGTCCCGGCAACACCTGGAACGTCCCAATGAAAACCCTCAAATTGCTTCTAAAGTCACAAAAAACCTAGGAAAACCCGCTCCCACAGCTCGTGCTCTCATCGCTCCCACCCTTAATTTGACAAATCTCTCACCCCGCAACAGCAACGCAGTCCCCCCAGGCACCCCATTCCCTCGACCGATCTTGCGTCCGTGCCACGTTTAATGGCTTGTCGAAGGCTCATCTAGCGACAATAATGCTCGGCTAAATGGGGAAGGCATTTAAATTGCCAAATCCGCGAACCGCAGTTTTGCGGTTTACCAAAATAAATTTTAAAAACCACGCTTGGCTGAGGTTGGCCTAAACTTTCACCAACCACAGCTAGCATCCGAGTGGAGTAAATATGAAAATCGGTTTCTGCTTAGCAGCATTCATCGTTGGTTGCTTTGTTACGGTCTCTTTTAAGGCGAACGCCCCGCGAAGCGCTACGGCCAGCGGATCGACAATTGAGACAACTGTCGAAAGCGTCAACATCGCGAGCCAACCGGAACCCACGAAAGCCTTGGAAATGGAAATCGTAACCCGTGCCTTTGGTAAGACAAAAAACGGTGACGAGGTTACGCAGTTCATCTGTAGAAATTCTAACGGCTACGTTTTAGAAATGATTGATTACGGAGCGACCGTGACGGCATTTCGAGCACCTGATAAAAATGGCAAACTCGAAAACGTAACGCTTAGCTGCAGTGATATGGCCGGCTACGAAGCCTGCTCTTCATATTTCGGAAGTTCCGTTGGACGCTATTGTAATCGAATTGCCAAAGGTAAGTTTTCAATTGATGGGACGGAATACACACTTGCCGCAAACAACGGCGCGAACCACCTTCACGGAGGTAAGGTCGGATTTGATAAGCGGATGTGGACTGGGGAGAAAATAACCTATGACAATGCTGACCTCGTTGGCGTTCGCTTTACTTTAGTTAGCGAAGACGGCGATGAAGGCTACCCGGGAAAACTCGAAGTCGCAGTGGAATATACGCTTAACAACGCTAACGAGCTAAAAATTGAATTCACCGCAACCACCGACAAACCGACTCACGTTAATCTGACAAACCACAACTACTGGAATCTCTGCGGCGCCGGGAGTGGAGAAGTAAAAAATCACGTTCTGCAACTCGAATGCGACCAGTACACTCCTGTCGATGCGGAATCAATTCCTACCGGCAAACTAGCCAGCGTCGAGGGCACTCCCTTTGACTTCCGAACCGCGACTCCAATTGGTGCGAGACTAGGCGAAATTAAGGCGGAACCCGTTGGTTACGATCACAATTACGTTTTGCGTTCCACCGACGAAATGAAACTGGCGGCCACTGTCCATTGCCCTGAATCTGGCCGAAAAATGGAGATCCACACATCTCAACCGGGAATTCAGTTTTACACGGGTAATTATCTTGATGGGCAACCCGGGAGTGGCGGTTTTGAACAATATGGAGCGTTTTGTTTGGAAACTCAACATTTCCCCGACTCGCCCAATCAATCCGCATTTGGTTCAACCCTGCTGAAGCCGGGCGAAAAGTACCGGGAAACTACCGTCCACAAATTTTCGATTCAGTAAAAACATCTCATTGTAGAGCGACTGCTTTCGCCGGCAGTTCGTTGCCCGGGCAATCGAGATTTTCCAGAACTAAATCGTCTGCAAGACGTCACTCCGCTCAAGGCCTCCCCGAAAAACCAGCGTCACAATCGCTGGGTTAGCATAGCCGCTTAAACTGTCTGTTCAGCCTGAAAATCCTGCCCGGCAAGCCCCCGGTCAAAGAGCAGAAGATCGACTTAGCAGTTTTCAAATGGCGAATCAGAATCTAAAGTAAGAATTCGTTATTATCTGGTATTTCGACTTGATGAACACAAATTCCACCGCTGATCCGCTTAGCCAACCATTTGGCGAGGCAGTCTAAAATTGATTTAGGCTATTCCTAAATTGCTTACCCGGAAGTAGAAACCGGGTACCCCGTATGCATCTAACGCGTCAACCGATCCTGTTTTGAATTAAGAAAAGAAACTCCAACCGCCATCATGAACCCTCAGTATCAAAAACGACTCCGCAAACTCAGAAAGTCTGTGAAAAACATGGGCGTTTCGGCGCTTCTTATTTCTAACATAAAAAATGTTTCCTACCTCACTGGGTTTACCGGCAGCGCCGGCTATCTGTTCGTCACGCCAAATTCGCAGTTGCTCTTAAGCGACAGTCGATATCTTGCTCAATTGGACAACGAGTGCGTTGGACTTGAAGTTGACATCCGGACTGCCGGGTCAACCATGATGGATTCAGTCAAGCGAGTCGCAACAAAATCAAAATTCAATTCGGTTGGCTATGAGTCGACTTCGATCACCAAGCACGAATACGACCAACTGGAATCCATGAACCCCAAAATTGACTGGGTGCCCTCCGTTGGTTTGGTGGAAGCGGCAAGAGCGATTAAGGATCCTACAGAGATCAAGGCGATCCGCCGAGCGATCAAAATCAACCAACGGGCGTTTGAGGTTATCAAACACCAACTGCATGTCGACCAAACCGAAAGGCAAATTGCCCACAATCTGGAACACCAAATGCGTTCTTTTGGTGCCCAAGGCTGCGCTTTCGACCCGATCGTAGGGGTGGGAGATCGCTCCGCATTACCCCACGGCTGCCCGGGAGACAAAAAAGTGGCGGAAAGTCCATTTCTCCTGATTGACTGGGGAGCCGAGGTCGATCACTACATGAGTGATCTAACGCGGATCGTCTTCACGGGGAAGATACCCGCGAAATATCGGAAAATTTACGAAATTGTTCTTCGGGCTCAATCGGCGGCAATAAATAAAATACGCCCCGGAGTCTCGTTAAAAACCGTAGATAATGCGGCGAGAGGGGTGATTGAATCTGCAGGTTTTGGTCCAAAATTTGGCCACGGCCTGGGGCATGGGTTTGGCCTGGAAATCCACGAAACACCGTTTATATCGCCAATTCACGAAGGAAAACTGGCACCGGGCATGGTAATCACCATTGAACCAGGGATCTACCTTCCTAATTTTGGGGGCGTTCGGATCGAAGACGACATCCTCGTTACCGCGGACGGCTGCGAAGTTCTTAGCAATTTACCCCGGCAGATCGACGAATGTACCGTGGACGTTGGCAGGTAATTCACGCTAAACTAGGCATTCGATTTTTTAATAAAAGACGTGGAACCTAAATGGCTGCCAGCGACGACCGTCAGCCAGTCAACTGTTCCTGAAACTGTTTATATTCCAAACTGTGCCGACACCAACGTAGGGAACGCCTGCTCAGTTTGTTGACGATTAAATACCAGTGGAGTAACCATGGCGAAAGAGAAACAAGACACCGTTTTTGAAGTCACAAAAATTCGAGAACTCATCGAGCTAATGCAAGAGCATGAACTCAGTGAAGTCGATCTCAAACAAGCCGATCAGCGAATCAGGTTACGTCGCGGCAGTGATCAGCAGATTGCCTATGCTCCGGCGCCCGCAGCCGTTGCCCCGGTCGCTGCCGCCGCTCCCGTCGCTGACACCCCAGCCGACGATCCCAACGTTGTCTTTATTGAAAGCCCAACGATTGGAACGTTCTATTCCAAACCTAAACCTGAATCTGAGAATTACGTCAAACCTGGTGACATGGTGACCCCAGACACTGTCGTTTGTATCGTTGAAGCGATGAAGATGTTCAATGAAATTACCGCGGGAGTTTCCGGAAAGATCGTTGAATGTCTCGTTGCAAATGAGGAGCCAGTAGACAATAACAAGCCGCTCTTCAAAGTATTAAAAAGCTAGAACGCAAATCGGCGCATTGGCACTGTTTCGAGATTCCGGAAACGGTCCGCCGATAGTTCTTGTTTTACCTGACGTTGGTTCGGTTTTCCTTATGCTTAGTAAAACCGCCTTTTACTTGAACCGGCTCCGATTTATTCAACGGGGCCGTAACTTCCTTCAGAGTCTTTAAGAATCATGTTTCAACGCATCCTGATTGCCAACCGCGGGGAAATTGCCCTTCGTATTATTCGTGCCTGCAAAGAGATGGGAATTGAGACCGTTGCAATTTTCAGCGAAGGAGATCGAGGCAGTGCCTACCTCGATCTGGCTGACGAAGCTTATTGCGTTGGTAATGCCCGATCCAACGAAAGCTATTTACGAATCGAGCAAATCATCAGTGCCGCTGAGGTCGCCAATGCGGAAGCGATCCATCCCGGCTACGGCTTTATGGCTGAAAACGCACATTTCAATGAAGTCTGCCGAGCCTCCAACATCGAATTTATCGGGCCAACGCCAGAAGCGATGCAAATGCTCGGCGATAAAAATGAAGCCCGCGCCCTCGCAAGGAAAGCTGAAGTTCCTGTCGTCCCGGGAAGTGCCGGACTCATCGAAGATGTTAATGACGCAATTAAAACTGCTGCTGAAATTGGCTATCCGGTTCTCGTTAAGGCGACCGCCGGCGGTGGTGGTAAAGGAATGAGAATCGCGGAAAGCGAAGAGGATTTAACGAACGCCCTGGAACAAGCCGCTCAGGAAGCAGAAGCCGCGTTTGGAAATGCCGGAGTTTATCTTGAGAAATTTATTGCCTTACCTCGCCACGTCGAAGTTCAAGTCCTCGCGGACACTCACGGCAATGTCGTCCACCTTTGGGAACGCGACTGCTCCACCCAACGCCGCCACCAAAAGCTAATCGAAGAAAGTCCGGCTCCTACACTTCCGCCTAAGGTTCGCAAGTCGATCTGTGACGCCGCCGTTCGAATGATTAAAAACGCTAATTACTACAACGCGGCAACCGTTGAATTTATCGTCGACAAAGACAACAACTTTTACTTCATCGAAGTAAATGCAAGAATTCAGGTTGAGCATCCAGTTTCAGAAATGGTCACTGGAATCGATTTGATCCAACAGCAAATTAAAATCGCAGCGGGCGAGAAACTCTCCTTCACACAAGACGAAATCGAATGCAAGGGTGTCTCGATCGAATGCCGAATCAACGCCGAAGACCCCTCAAATAATTTTTCACCTAGCCCAGGAACCATTGAAAGCATTTGCATCCCGGGAGGGCTCGGAGTCCGGTTTGACACCCATGTTCATGCAGGATACACGGTTCCGCCATACTACGATTCAATGGTTGGTAAGCTGATCGTCCACCAGCCGACACGAAAGCAGGCGATCGCCTGTATGATTCGCTGTTTGGATGAACTTCGAATTAAAGGCATCAAAACGACCGTGCCATTTCAAAAGTCGGTTCTCGAACACGAAGACTTTGTAAACGGGAAAGTCGATACGAAATGGGTTGAGCGAAACATGTAGGTCGTTGCCCGGATAGACTCAAGCCGCAATTGCAACTTGTTTGACTTGGTACCAGCGGGCGAAACTGCGCCTTCCCCGGGGTAAAATCGGTCTTCTGGCTCGCTCTCAATCGCCACTGCTCCCACTGAACCGCTGATCTGTTTTGGTGCGTTTGAGTTTTTATCGAGCTAATGACAGCCTAACCGGTCGAGGTCTTAAGATCGCGGCTGATTATTCACTCTTTTTCCCTGAAATAACCGGCTTAACCGCCCAGCAACGTGTGTCATTGTCCCCCAAATGACCGCTAAGGGTGCATCGCCTCGAAACGCCTTTCCTCGGTTTAAAAATGCCCGTTTTCAAGTCGCTTTTTTTCGCCTAAACTCCTGTTTTAAGCATTCAACAATTATTGAGATTGAGGCTATCCAACGTGCCAAATTCGCTCTCCCCTCCCGCTCAACCCGAACATTCATTCAAACGCGTTGCAATTTTATTTGCCGGCGGACCAGCCCCCTCGGCCAACGCGGTCATTTCAGCTGCCGCTGCTTCGTTCTTGCGAGCGGATGTAGAAGTCATTGGTATCAAACATGGTTACTCTTCGTTGGCTGACTTCGATCCCGCCGAGCCGTTGG
>JAAHTH010002078.1_pt1 | contig 16040 bp, 25 predicted proteins | sample 6116091 | NCBI WGS metagenome assembly JAAHTH01 (sample SAMN13939990, study PRJNA603662) | sponge metagenome | isolation source: marine sponge | host: Mycale hentscheli | place: New Zealand | collected 2006 | reverse complement strand
TGACGGAGTTTCCACAGGTGCTGATTTCGGAGCAGACCGTGGCTTTGTTGTAGGTTTAAAAAGAAAACCACTTATCTCGTTTTTATCAGCATAACCATTTGTTCCTGTCCGTATCCCGACATTTGCCTGAAATGGTTTTTCCATTAACATATCAGTGTCATCACAGTCAGGCTTTCCACAAGCTGTTGCCCATGCAACTAATTGCTGTCTACCGATAGTCTCAGCCTGTTGAGATGCATTCGTTACGTTAAAATTAAACCAGATTAACCGTCCCTCGTATTCGCCTTTACACACCTCATACTTAACAGCAATGTAACTGCCTGCATTATTTTTGGTGTCTTTTAACTCAGCCTCTATGCCACGCAAGGTGTATTCACCCTTTGGTAATGGGTCATAATTGATTGGCTCGTTAGCTTCAACTTCACTTATATCAAATCCAAATTTAGGCATTGTTGTTTCCTTTCTTTATACAACAGGGATTACAGAAGATAATTCTTCATAGGTCATTGGTGATTGCTCTGGGCAACCGTACCGATTTTTAGATGCAAAAGCAGGCGTTTCAACATAGTGCAACAGACGTTCACCTGACGATACACCTCGTGTCTTTGAAGTGTTAAAGCCAGTGTCTGATTTTCGTATCATCACATCCATTGCACAGAATGCTAAAACATCTACCCATTCCATTAGTAGAGCATTACATCTGTTTGGTAGCTTTGGACTATACCTATCGTAAGGCTCAGTTCTTGGATCTTCAAATTTAGATACCTGTGAGTGAGCAACTAACACGATGTTCATGCCACGTTTTTGACGGAGCACATCCAGACCTTGTAATATCTCACGAAATTCTTCAGCACATAACACGGCAAATTTACCGTAAGCTAAATCTTTAGCCTCGTGACTATTTTCTACGAGGGTGGAAATTAAAGGTTCTATTAGCCAATCTACTGAGTCAATAACACACGTTTTAAATTTGTGGTCTTCTTTAATTAACGTGCCTATCGCATCGATAATCTGACTGTTTTCGGTAGCCTTTGGAAAGCTCGTAACGTCTAAGCTATCTAAACCGTCCTCTGTACTTATAAAGATTGGTTCTGGGAACTGACTAGCCAATGTTGACTTGCCTATCCCATGACCTCCGTACAAACAAATACGGGGTGGCACTTTCTGTTTGCCAACACGCAAACTTCTTTGCCATTCAGGTTCTTTTTTTGACATTTTTTTCTCCTTTATGAAATTAGCGGTTGTCATTCCGCATCTGCAAAATCGAACGTCAGAGGGGCGTAGCTAAAGCTCCGTCTATCCCAACTGAGTATATTTATTTCATCACAGTATTCGCGTGCAACAGCCGTTGCCACGCTACACAAGGCAGGGTCACCTACCATAAGAATGTAATCGTATTTGGTTATTTTGCTCAAAACTTTGTGAGCCATGTCTAATAAAAAATTAGTATCGTATGGCTTTCTAGGGTTAAAGAAAACTGCCTCAAGTTCCCCATACTGTTTAGCATCTGATAGATCTTTATTGTCGTTTTGTATAACGTAAACTGTTGGCATTATTTCACTCCAAAATTACTGGCAAATATTTGATTAAGATCAAGAAAAGTTTCGGCACCTAACTGGTGGGCTATTTCGATACACTCACGGACATACCAACCCTTGTCTAAATCTTTTGGTTGTTCATCCCACTTTTCTATATTCATGCACTGTCTCGCACCTTCAGACTTGGCTACCTTGTTGCCGTTCTTTTCATAAAGGATTGGTGCAAGTGTTGCGCTCTCAGTCGATTGATACCACCTCACAACTTTTCCCAGATACAATCCACCTTGTTGTGCTCCACCTGTCACGCTACGGGCTGTTATAAAGCCGTGGAAGGGTGCTTGATCAATCGTTGTCTCAAAGTCCACGCCTGTTGCTAACCACTTGCCTACAGCCTCTGAACAGATCGGAGCCGTTGGATTTTTGCGTAAACTAATTGGGGCATATATCCCCTTGGCTTTAATTGTCTGGTCAGGTTTCACGGCAATATAATTGTTAACGTCTTTTATGGCGAGACACTTATATGGCGTGTATTCAAAACTAAAATGAGACAGTTCTTCATATTCAGCCACGCAGTCTCTTACATTACGTTCTTTAGCATTTGGAAATTTTACGACAATACCGTCTGTATTGGCTGACAGAATTTCGATTTCAGATCCCTCGTTCTCAAGCCATTCTATCAACATTAGTAACGTAAACTGACCTGTCAGAGTTGTGGCTAACATAAGATCTGGGGCATAAAGTATTGAGTGTTTACTCGCCAGTTTTCCAAACGTACCGTTCAAACTAATTTTGAGAGTATCAGCTACAGTCTTATCCCCTGACATTTTAGCTTTTATGCGTTGATCATAAATCCGTTGGTATTCGTCTATAAACTTTTGACCTATGTGGGAAGGACACAGACCACCGTTTAACATTATTGTGGGGTAAAAGCTCGCTGCATCTATTTCCATGATCTGGTGGTCCTTACCTGCAACGTGGGTGACCTTTTTGTCGTGAGTACTGTGTAGACCGCCAATACCAATCTTGTATGACCCAGTGCGACTGTAAACTTCAATATCTAACTCAGAGGGCATCTTAATATGACCCGACTGTTGATCTACCTGAAATTCTAAATTTGAGGCTCTGTCTAAAACCTCCTGAGTTCCACTGAAATACATTTGTAAATAATGAGGCGGTTGATACCGTACCGTTTTTGGAATTGGTATTTCCTGTGCCTTTAACTTCAAATTTTTTATAAATACCTGTTCTGCAATTTGACTATCAGATTTGCTACGGAGATCTAACCAATACTGCACCGACAACTCTATTCGCAGTTCAATCTCTTTCTGAAGCCTTTTAAATAGCTCTACAGTGGTCTTAACATCATTTTGACAGTACAACGCCAACTCATGTTCATCGTGCTCTGTGAGTACGCTATCAGGCTCAAATGGCAAGTCCTGAAGGAGATCCATAAACATTCTCGCACCGTATGCTTTAAGACCCACAAAACTTGGAGCCACCTCGATCAAATCTATGTGGTTTTTAATTTTGTCTTTCAGCTTATATTTTTTTCTGATTGCAAACGGGCTGATTTCGTTTTGAATGATGTCATCACTTATAGCCTTAATCTGTTCGCTACTCATACCCTGACACCAAGCCGATACAATGAGGGTGTCATAATTTTGGGAGTTGAACCCAACAAATGTATTAGGCTCCCTCAGAAACGCTTCTAAACGACTGTCAGACCCATCGTCAGACTTAAACAGTTCAAACCATTCCTCTGTCTCAACACACTGAGCTAAAAATAATGTGCAATTGCTATAAACTTCTGTGTCGAACACCCAATGCTTTTCAGTCACAGTGCCTCTCCAGATTTTTATAGTCAGGCCAAGCTCCCCACTTAACCATCTCGCAGTATTCTTTGAACTCCTGTTTCTCCATATCAAAATCGACAGAGGATACATAGGCATAAAGTGCAAGGGTGCCTAAACAGAAAAGTAATAGAAGAAAATTTGAAAGCATCATTAATCGCTATTTCGTTATAAGTTATGACTTTGCAACCATAACGAATCGCCTCAAAAATGACAACCCCATTTAACCGTATTCGGTAAACTGCTAACCGATTTCGGTTTAGGGCCCAAAAAAAGTCAATAAAAACAATGACTTACCAGGACTATTGACAACTAATACGATTAGGTGTATGCTTCTTAAATAACTTGATAACGGAGATTTAACTATGGGATTAATTTATAAATCTAAAAACGTCACCACCGCAGAGCGCGACTTAGTGAAGCGTCTTACTAAGCAGTGTCTCAAGGAGATTGTAAAATCCAAATGGGAGATTACGGGGCCAAGATCTGAGAAACTGACTGTCGCTAAAGTCTGGGATAAACTATACCTTAAAGTTAAGTGTCGAGGCCAAAGTTCATCTGGCGGTAAAAATTATATGTGTATTGATGTAAGTCAATATCGCAAGGGTAAAACTTTTCAACATGAGTACGCCCGAATTAAAAACGATCCGATTATTGGGGAAGGTACGTTTGCAACCCCAGAGGACGCTCTGATGCTTATCGTTGCCCATGAGGTAGCACATCTCATACATTACAATTACTTCATCTACACACGGTGGTTGCGTGACGGTGACAACACACCTCACGGGAAGAACTGGCAGAAGATCTATCGCATTCTCCGTAGAGAGATAGTCAACAAAAATATGGTGAAGGATGTTGACCCTGAAAAAAAAGTAGCCTGAATGAAATTAGGACTTGACCCTACTGTAAGGTAGGGTTAGGTTCTTTTTATAACTTGATAACGGAGAAATAAAGATGGTTAAATTCACAAACAAAGATGGTTCTTTCGGATACGCAAACTTTCACGGATGGTCCGATGTTAGTCCTTACGAAATTGTTAAAGTGATTTCAGATAAGACTTTAGAGATCAGAGAAATGGATGCAGAAAAACTCCACACTATTAAAGATCTTGGTTTTGTTTACGGTGGATTTTTTGGTCACGCTACCAGAAATGTTGAAGGTCAAAAGTGGGATATTAAATCTAATTTGAACAATCCTGTTATTCGCATTCGTAAACATAAATCAGGGCAATGGAAAAACAGAGGTGGTAGTCGTTTTAATTTAGCGGAAGCTCCACATAAACATTATGACTATAACTTCTAATAATGAGGGGAGGGCTACGGCTCTCCCTTTTTTTTATTTTAGGGGTTGACCCTAATACGGTTAGGGTGTATAAAGAGTAATAACTAACAACGGAGATAACAAATGGCTAAATTACTACATTGGATTTCAGTTTCACCTGTTACCCATCGTCACGGGTCACCCTATGACAGAGGGATGGCTGACAGTTATTACGGCAGACCTCGTAAGCCTCATTTCTACGAGGAAGGCACTTATCGCTCTCGCAAGGTTGAAGAGTGCGATATGACTGAGGAGAGCATTCGTGAATATTACGAGGGCTATGAAGAAAACGAAAAAGACGATTTTAAAAAGGAGTGGTAAGATGAAATTATTTCAAGTAGAAGATCCAACAAATACGAATAGCACCGATTGGTTTTGCACTGTAGCTGAAGCTCGTCAAAATGCTTTTGAGCTTGATTACTGTATCACCTCCAAAGTTATCGAAGCTACCATTCTTGGTCACGATGACATGAGGGCAACCATAAAAAATCTTTTAAACCAAGAAAGGCGTATTGTTGGAAGGTTAAAAGTTATTCGTAGTTTGGGAAGTGATAGACAGGTTGCCAAACTTAAAGTTCACCCATTTGTAAAAAGTTTAAAAGAAATAGCATAAAAGACTTGACCCTACTACATAGTAGGGTTATATTCTTTGTATAACTTATAACGGAGATAACGACATGAATGATTTTGCAGTTTATTTTGATACCAATGAGAAAAACGTGGTTTGCGTCAAACCCGTTTCAGCCCACGGCGAATTGTGGCTGTTGAGAAAAATGCGCTACCCATACCTTCACTCGATCAATGTGACTTCTCCTATTTTCAGAGACTTTATGAATGAGTGGGAAGGTGACTATAAATGGGAGGCTTTCGTATGAAAGATCTAATGGAATTTGTTGGGGGTGTTTGCTGTTTAGTAGGCATCCCTGTTTTAATTTATTTTTATGCAATCGGATTTGGAGTTACACAATGAGCAAGCAACCTAAAGTTAATAGTCCTGTGTCAGTGCCAGCAGAAATTTTCGGACAAAATTTATTGGAACAGGTTCAATTTTTTTGTGAGACATTTAACATTCCCAGATATATTGTTTTGGAGCATCTTCTCTCACAGGCTATGGCAGAGTATATGCCAACTGATCAAGACGTTCATAATAAGCTCCGACAGTTTATTGATGATGATATGAACCGTCGTAGAGATAAATGGTTTGCTGATGCCGAAGTTACACGCCACCTTTGGAAAGGCACCAAGTCAGTTAGATTGGAGAGAGACTAATGGTTAAAAAAAATAAATTTTTTAAACCCAATGCTTTTTGTGATCAATTGTTTGATGACCCTATTCACACTTGGGAGCTTGGTGAACAACGCCTGATAACCATTAAAGAGTTTTTGGATAAACGTAACGAATATGGTATGGCATCGTATCGCTATGCAGATAATGAAATAATTTTAGGTAACATGAGATCCACAATCGCTAATTATTTAAGAAGACATTCACCTCCAGAAACGGGTGTAATTATCCGTCAAACAAAAGAAAAAAATGGATTGCGAATTTGGAGAATTGAATAATGACAGTTGAAAATTGTAAGTGGTGCAACAAACCACCCAAGAAAGACACAGAGCTACAATATCTCACTTCTAACGGTGACGGTGAGTGGGATGAGAACTCATGGCTTGAATGGGATGATTTAAAAAACAATGGATCAGACTATAGAAGAAAATTACCTAAAGGTGACGAGTGGGATAAACACGCTGAGACACCTAACACTTTTCCAGAATGGCCTCCGACAAATGGTGTAGTTCTGTCTCATAAAAGAGATAGCTTTAACAGAAAAACACGCATTGTCTGGAATGGTGATTACCTTCCCCACAAACATGGCAACGGACTGTTTTGTAAAACATCGTGTGCTGTTCATTACGCTGTTTGGGCAGAGGCTTTTATGCGTCACGCCATGCAAATAAAAAAAGAATAAAAGCACTTGACCCTAATATAATTAGGATGTATAACATAAGAATAACTTGATAACGGAGATAACGACATGAAAACGATTACTACAGAAATTTCAACAGTTAACGAAATTGCTTCTTTAGAGGCAGACATTGCTAAAAAAACTGCACGATTAAAAGTTTTAAAATCTCACCTTAAAGTAAATCATGGCAACACCTGTGACGTTTTAGGCACTGAGCACGTTGTGCAAATCCGCACGGCTACTCGTAATGTGGTTGATACTTCTGCCTTAAAAGCTAAAGTTTCACGACAGTTTTTATTAGCTCACACTTCTCAGAAAGAAGTAGTTTCCGTTTCAACTAAGGCTTTAACTAACATTAATATTTTAAAGGCGGTGGCATAATGACTGATAACAAATATGATAGAAACACCCAGATGCGGTGGAACGAAACTCAACGTCAGAAAAATCTGGCGTTGGGGTTTGTCAAGGTCACAGTGTTAGTCCCAGAGGCTGACCGTGACCGTTTATTAAAAGTAGCGCAACACCTCAGAGATGAGGCATCCAATGAGGGCTAGACCTTATCAACTTGAAGCAATCAAGAGCTGCTTGGCTGATTTAGAGAAGGGCTACAACCCCGTTCTCAATCTAGCTACGGGAACAGGCAAGTCTTTAATCATAGCTGACTTGGCCTATACACTTAGCCGACAGAATAAACGGGTTTGGATTTTAACGCACACTACAAAGTTGGTTCAACAAAATGTGGCCCAGTTTAAAAGACTATCTGCTTTACCTGTCGGCATTTGTTGTAGCTCGATCTATAAACCAACTGAAGAAGATATAAATGCTAAGATCATTTATGGTACAATTCAGACCATATCCAATCTTAGCATTTTAGCAGCTGATGTAATTATCATAGACGAGGCTCACAGGGTGCCATGTGAAAACGGAACGAGCCAATATGAAAAACTATTTACAGCCTATCCACAAGCCCAAAGAGTGGCTCTGACAGCAACGCCTTGGAGATTGGATAACGGATTAATCTATAGGGAAAATGACAATGTTCGAGATAGCAATGATGGTGACATACACGATAGCTCTGGCAGTCGGTGGTTTAATAAATGCAGTTACGAGTATAATGTAGAGCAGGGTGTAGAAGAAGGTTACCTGTCCCCATTAGTCGGAGCCTCAGACCGTATCCAATTGGATCTGAGCGACTGTGAATTGATCGGTAATGATTTTAATCAGGCAGATGCATCACGGTTGATCACTGACGGTTGGCTCACATCTGTTTGTAAAAAGCTCGATACCGTAGCTCGTGACAGAAAAGTTATGGCTGTATACACGCCCACAATTTTAGTTGCTATGGTCGTTAAGAAAAAATTAGAAAAATACACTGACCGTAAAGTAGCTGTCTTACATTCCAAGATGGATCAAGATGAACGTCAAGAAGTCTATCAGGGTTTAGAGGATGGTCGATATAATGCAGTAACCAGTGTTGATATGCTGACTACTGGATTTAATTTACCTAGTCTTGATTGTATTATATCTTTGCGTCCAACACTTTCAAGTAGCCTGTGGGTTCAGACGTTAGGTCGAGGCACGCGATTGTCTCAGGGTAAAAAAAATTGTCTGGTTCTAGACTTTGCAGGAAATTTTCTCAGGCTTGGTGGTTGCTCTATGATGCCACAATGGACAATGGAAAAGCGTCCGACAATTGACGATGAAATAGTTGAAGGTAATTTTATTCCGTTACCGTTTGAAAAAAAAGAACGCTTCCTACATCCTGGCCTCACTACAATAGAGCCTGTTGATCCTAACACTGGTAAGGCTGTAGGTGATAACGATACTGTTACAGCTACTGTATCGGCCTGTCAGGGGTTTGTGCCTCGTGGAAAAAATTACATTTCCGTAAAGTATGTTTGTCTCACTGAGAACAACGCCAAGATTACAGCAACAAAATTTTTGAACACAAATAAAGAAAGTGATGACGTATATCGTTTTTTCGATAGACGGCAATTACCTATAAAGCTACCATCACCACCCAATCGTTTGAGCTACATGATCAAGTCGGCACCCAAGCCAACATTAGTGGTCTTGAAAAAACGTGGGCAGTATTGGAATGTTTTGGAGGAGACTTTCTAAATGGCGCGAACACCGAAATATTTATGGGAAGTCGAGAAGGCTCCGTCTACTTTAGATTATGCTATGCAATATATCGAACTGGGTTGGTACATCGTGCCGACTTGGAACGTAAACGAGGACGGCACTTGTAGATGTGGACGAGATAATAATGAACGCGGCCACAAGCCAGGAAAACATCCACAGGCAAATCTCACTCCCAGAGGTCACCTCGATGCATCTAATGATCCACGAGTGATACAAGACTGGCTGTCAACAGATCCAGATTGTGGACTTGGAATTAGTCTCGCTCAGTCGGGGTTGATTGCTTTGGACATCGATCCACAGAATGGTGGTAGGGAGACACTAGAGGCCATAGAGAAAGAGCATGGCGAGTTGTACAGTGAATGTAGGGCTAAAACTCAAGGCGGTGGTGAGCACCGTCTATTTAAGGCTGACGCTAATACATCGTACCCATCGTCACTGGGCGCTGGCTTGGACTTGAAACATCAAGGCTATATTTGTGTGGCACCATCTGTCGGTGTGTCAGGTTCATACCAATGGTTTGATGGCAAGTCACCTATCAGTAAAATCAATCCCAGTTTACCATCAGAGCTACCAAAGTTTATCAGTGACAAATCTAGGCCACATACAACGAGTTATGAGCTTATTGAGCGTGGAGGAGTGCCTGTGGCAACAGCACAGGTTTTCGATGATCTTAAAGAGGCTCTCAAGTGGGTAGACAGTGACGATTATCAGACTTGGGTAAATGTAGGATTAGCATTGCATCCGTATGGTGAAAATGGCTTTTCTACTTGGCTAGATTATAGTAAGACAAGTGAGAAGTTTGACGCTTCAGTTTGTCGGAAGAAATGGGATCGTGATTTAGGTACAGCACATAGTATCACTTACAAGTCCATCTTTCGACTTGCCTTAGACAACGGGTGGACTGGGCCAAACCTAAAATCTGCTTCCTCCCAAGTGCTTTTGGAGGGTGAAAGCTCTAGCCATCCGTTGTCTTTTGATCGAGCGGTACACTCAGGTGTAGAAAAAGTATCCACGTTTGAGTATCTGCTTGATGATTATATAAGTGTCGGGGTTAATGTTTTAGCTGGACCACCAGGAATTGGCAAGACTACATTAGCTATCCCATTGGCTGTTAGTTGTGCTCACTTGTACCCCGTAGATTACACGTTGGCACCACTAATCCGTAGAAACATAATCATAGTTACGGAGTCAGTCATTCAAGTGCAAAGGGTGTTGTATAGTTTATTTACATGGGGCAACACAGGAGCCAGAGCCTCAGACTTTGAAGAGAGAATTAAAGTCATTCCATCCCAGAGATTAGATGCTGAGATAGTTTGTCAAGTTGCTGAAGAGTATCGTACTTGGACAGTGCCTAACGAAATGGCTGACGGTGGAACCTACGAGGCGTTACCATTGCTGGTTCTAGACACGGCTAACTCTGTTTTCGAAATTGAAAATGAGAATGATAACAGCCAGGTTGGTCGAGTGATGGCTTTAGTTAAACAGTCTTTTGATGGCTTCCCTGTCATCATCATTGCCCATACAGCAAAAGCATTAGGAGATGGGGAAAGCAACAGTTTGTCACCTAGAGGAGCGTCTGCTTGGTCGGGTGACGCACAGGGTATTTATCAGGTGTTCAAGGATGGGGAAGAGGCCGACAGTCCTAGAATATTGCGTGCGACAAAGACGAGATTTCCCACAGAGTTTAACGAACTGACTTTTAACTTAGTCACAAATTGTCAGGACCATAAGGATATTTTGGGCTATGATAACAGGGTTTGGTTTCAGCATTCCATAGCTCGTCCATTAGCTGACGGTGAACGGCTCAGTGCCAAGCAAAGAAAGAAAGATGAAAAGCAATGGGAAGCCCATCTACAATTATGCGAGGCTTTAACAAATCAAATTCGGTCTGATCCTAATCATGCCATAACGTACTACACGAGAATGTCTACAGCTAGAGGAGGTGTCGCTGGCTCTCAGCCTCGTAAGATTAAGGCAATAGAGTATTTAAAAGGGGAGGGTATTGTTGAAGAGTTTGAGCTATCACAGGCTAAAGGTAGTGGTTCAGCTAAGTACGGATTAAGGGTGAACGAACAACAGATAACAAATAACGAATTGGATAACTTAGAGGAGATACCGTTTTGACTATAGATCTATTTGATGATTACGATTACCGATTGCATTGGTTGGATATGCCTGAGTTCAATCAGGAAAACGAACCAGATCCCGAAATTACCGCCACGTTTAAATTTCGTAACGAGGCTGACTATCAACACTTTAAAGAATTGCTCAAGCTCCACGTTTATGACGGTGCCAAATTTATTGATGGCTATCAGGAAAAGAAAAAGAAATTTACTTGGTATCCACTCAAGGAAGTTAGAAGTAATTATGTAATGAGGTCTACAGATCCACAACAACCAAAGTACCCTATCTACATCGTCAGTAAGGGACGGTTTACAAACAATCCAACATCACAGACATTAGAAAGACTGAAGGTGCCATACCACATGGTAGTCGAACAGTCAGAGTACAAACAGTATTGTAAGTTGGTTGGTGAAGACAAAGTGCTCATACTACCCCAACAATACAAAGATGACTACGATACGTTTTGGGTTGATGACGATCCCAGAGTTGGACCTGGCCCAGCCAGAAACTTCGCTTGGGATCACAGTATGGAGAACGGACATAAGCGACACTGGGTCATGGATGACAACATCGAATGGATGAAACGCCTGAACCGTAATGAACGGATACGGTTTGACGATGGAACGTGTTTCAAGATTATGGAGAACTTTGTAGACCGTTACACTAATGTGGTGATAGCAGGGCCCCAATACAACACGTTTTGCCACGAGAATGAATACGTTCCACCATTCCTTAAAAACAGACGCATATATTCGTGCCTACTCATAGACAACTCCATACCGTACAGATGGAGAGGCAGATACAATGAGGACACTGACATATGTCTCAGGGTGCTCAAGGATGGCCTATGCACGATACAGTTTCATGCCGTCCTTCAAGACAAAATGTCTACCCAGAAACTTAAAGGTGGAAACACTCAAGAATTTTATGAGCAAGATGGCACCATGCTCAAGTCAAAGATGCTAGAAGAGATGCACCCAGATGTGGCAAAAGTTACTTGGAGATTTAATCGTTGGCATCATTATGTTGACTACAAACCATTTGAGCGTAATAAATTAATCAGGGTTGACCCTGACATTGTATATGATGAGGTCGTTAATAACTACGGATTGGAAAAAATATATGTCAAATGATGAGGATTTTTTGAAGCGTATTCAAGACCAGTTCGACAAGATAGTTGACAGTGAACCACATAAATCAATTACGCCAGAGGAAAAAGAGCGTAGACGATTGATACAAGAACGTAAGGACTTGGTAAAAAAAGAATTAGATGAACACGCTCAAGGAAGTATACCTAACGAAATTATAGAATAACTTATAACGGAGCATAACAATGTTAGAGACAGCAATAGTCGCAATTGGATTACAACTGACGTGTCTGGCAGTCACAGTGTATCACGAGAGCCGTGGAGAGCCTCTAGTGGGCCAACTGGCAGTAGCAACGACAGTTATTAACAGGGTCCATGACAGTCGATGGCCTAGCACGATCTGTGATACTGTCAAGGAGGGTCCAACTTTAGCATGGGATAAAACAAAACCAATTAAACATAAGTGTCAGTTCTCATACTACTGTGATGGTAAGTCAGACCGCCCTACAGACCCTGTGGCGTTTAATCGGGCAATGAGAGTAGCAGAAGAGGCATGGCATAGCTACGGGCTTTCTATGGACATTACAGAGGGTTCTACCTTCTATCATTCAGTTGATGTAGAGCCGACGAAATGGAACTATCAATATGTGGTCCAAATTGGTAATCATATATTTTATAAATAAGTTTTTAAGTTTATTGTTTTTTTATTGTTCGGTTTTTGAAGGTCGAAAAAAAAACAATAAAAAAGAGGACAGATTAGAGCACTCAATCGACAGAAGATAGAGGCTATTTTATAGCCCTATCTGTCGTTGGTTAGAGTGATGATATTTTTGTTGTTCGTTTGTGCTAAAACACTATAGGGAAAACAAACAATAAAAACGCTATTTTGGAAGGGTAATTTGGAGCTTAAAATGAAAGATAAAACAGACGATAAAAAGAAGAATAAAAAACCCTCTTTAAAAGTGGTGGAAAGTAACTCAGAAAATTTTAATGTTCGTTTTAGTGATTCAGAAAAAAAACAACAAAAACGAACTTTGAAGCCTCACAAAAGACCTAATGCTAGGCTCTATGATAGGGAAGAGATTACTGCTCTTGTCTGTGCTCAGATAGCTGAAGGAAAGTCTCTCAGATCAATTTTAGATCACGATGATAAGCTACCTTCTGTTAGAACTTTTCTTGATTGGATGGGAGAGGCTCCTGCGTTAGCCACACAGTACGCGCAGGCGCGAGGCGTGGGCTACCAGCTTCTAGCTGATGAGATCGTAGCTATAGCTGACGAGAACTACACGACAGCAGAGGACGGAACGAGGGAACGTCTGAGCAACGAGGCGATTGCTAGGAACCGACTCCGTGTGGAAACTCGTAAATGGATGTTGGCGAAAATGCTTCCTAAAATATATGGTGAGAAATTGCAAACGGAGCACACGGGCAAGGGTGGTGGTCCGATCCAGCTGGCCGCTGTTGATCTGCGTAACCTGAGTGATCAAGAGCTAATCGAAATGGAAACGCTTATGAAAAAAATTGAAGATAATTCAAAATAACAGTTGACCTAATATGAGTAGGGTAGTATAAATAGTTATAACGAAATAACGGAGAACGACATGGAACACATTGGCTCAGAAATGATTTTTGAAACCGCAGATTTCTTAACACACAAATCTATTAACACACCTCACGATGATGTGACTTTGGTGCGCGATATTGAGACAGGCACATACGAAGTGGAGATTATTAAGAGAGGACCAGTTCCAACAGGCCGCCCGTTCATTAAGACAATGACAAGAAAGTTTGATGATTGTAATCAGGCGATCCGTTGGGCAGAAATGAATGCACAGTTCATAGTAAACAAGAGAGTGAGGATAATATGAAGCCTAGCCTACCAACTATCAAAAAGATTATCAAAAAGGCTCACCCTAAAGTGGTGGGCCTGAAGGTGACTTGGGTAAAGAAACCATTTTGGTTACACGAGCCACATTTTGAGGGCTGGTGGTCGCTCGTTAAGATCGAGGCCGATGGTTATAGGTCTAAGGTTATGCCAGCTACAATAGGCGATAGAGGTAACGGTCGTCTCCAACTGTAGGTCAATAATAATTTTAAAAAAGAGTTGACCTAATATTATTAGGGTGGTATAAGAGTGTATAACTTAATAACGGAGCTACAAAATGTCATATTTCGAGAACATAAATAGTGAGAAGCACATTAGAAACATAGCCAACGTCGGTGATGTAATTAAAGCGTATCACCATGCACCTATAGCAGATCGAGCAGATAGCTTTCTCGTTGGTCATGTGATTAAGAAAGGCATATGTGATAGCGGATACGAAGCTTACACAGTTCAAATCATAGCAAACATTATACATGGCGATCCAAAACCAGTAATGGAATACGACATTTCTTATGTGCCTTACGAGCATTTCGAGGACCAATTTTATGCATTACATTGTGATGTAGAAAGAGTGAGTAAAGTAGCTTAACTAATAACGGAGAACGGATATGAAATTCAAAATGCCAAAGCATCCCTTCAGCAAGAAGCCGCCTAAGTCGATGAAGGGTGCTACCAAGATGACCCTGAGACTTCAAGACGAGATACCCCGTGTAGGTTCGGGGTATCGGACAGTGTGGGCCAAGGTCAGTAGGAAGTGGACCTATGTATGCGACACGATGGGCAACAAGGGCAAGATCCTTACAGTCGCGTTTAACCAATTGAGTAGGAGTGTATAATGAAACCGATCACCAATAATTATCAAGCGTTTGTCACGGCATTGGTCTTGGCTGTTCAGGCACCGACAACAGAGAAGTGCGACAAGTGTCTAGTCATAGCAAAAGACATTGCTTGTAGTCTCACTCCAGATCAAGTAGAAAAAGGACAGAGCGAAGCGAAGAGTATTATCTTCACAGCAGGCGAGACAGGTCTTGTCGAGCTATCAGTAAGGGAGTAACGAGTGAGCCTAGCCGAAAACATTCAGACCACTAGTCCAGTTGTGTTGCGTGACTTGATTAGGACTGAGCGTGATCGGCGCGCCGCTTCAGCATCGTTATATGAGTTTGTCAAACAGTCATGGCCCGTAGTCGAGCCAGGAGTAAAGTTCATACCCTCATGGCACATAGAAGAAATTTGTGAGCACCTACAAGCCGTGACTGATGGTGACATTAGAAAGCTATTGATCAACATCCCACCAAGGCATAGTAAGAGCACGATAGTATCGGTGATGTGGCCTATGTGGGAATGGCTCAGTCAGCCAGAGCAAAAATTTCTATGTGCGTCTTACTCAGGCAACCTATCAATACGAGACAACCTGAAAGCCAGACGGCTAATCCAATCGCCTTGGTATCAAGAACGATGGGGTGACATTTTCAAACTGTCGGGTGATCAGAACGCCAAGCAAAGATTTGAGAATGACCAGACGGGCTATCGCCTAGCAACGTCAGTTGGTGGAACGGCAACGGGTGAGGGTGGATCTAGGCTTATACTTGACGATCCACATTCGGCACAAGAGGCTCAGTCCGATACGATGCGAGAGAGTGCATTGGATTGGTTTGACATGGTGTGGTCCACTCGACTGAACGATCCGCGCAATGACGCGATGGTCACGATTATGCAACGGTTACATGACCGTGACATATCGGGTCACATCCTAGAAGACATTGGTGGGTGGGAACATCTGATGATACCAGCGGAATGGGATGGTGTGGAGAGGAAATCTACACTTGGTGTGTATGACCCAAGAAAGAAAAAGGGTGAGTTGATTTGCCCAGAGCGATTTGGTGATAAAGAAATCACAGAGCTAAAGCAATTGTTGGGAACGTATGGCACGGCAGGTCAATTGCAACAAGACCCAACACCTAGTGAGGGTGGAATACTCAAGACAAGTTTCTTGGAGCTATGGCCTGCTGATGAAGGGCTACCACCGTTTGAATATATTTTACAAAGCTATGACTGTGCCTTTACGGAAAAGACAACGGGTGACCCGACAGCGTGTACTGTCTGGGCGATCTTTACCCACGAGGGTCA
>JAAHTH010002077.1_pt1 | contig 16050 bp, 16 predicted proteins | sample 6116091 | NCBI WGS metagenome assembly JAAHTH01 (sample SAMN13939990, study PRJNA603662) | sponge metagenome | isolation source: marine sponge | host: Mycale hentscheli | place: New Zealand | collected 2006 | reverse complement strand
CTTGTTGGTGGTGGTTGAGGTAGAAAATAAACAGGAATCATTTCATCACCTGGAAATACGTAGTTATCTTCATTTTCGCTTAATATCATACTATTTTTACTAGTATCGATTTGTTTTTCTAAATCAGCAGTCGAAACTTCTTCTAGTTGGCTCATTAATATATTAATATTAGATTGTTTTTATATTTATTTTCAATTTTGTTATTTATCATTGGACAACCATGTTGTATCGCAGTGTGCGCACAAGTATATAAATTTCATATTTTTGTTGTCGTATCGCAAATATATAATTTCAGACTCATTACTGTCATTATCCTCAATATCTTTTGAATTACTCTTTTTTGCGTTACTTGAACAATCATCATTTGGACATTTCATATTTTTTACACGTGGTAATGTAGGGTCAAGCTTTGTATATTCATTTACAATATGTCTGTAAGAAGCCTTATTTGATTTGACGTTTGTTTTAAAAATGCACAAATTATCAACACTGGATTGTGAAATATCTTCAGAATTACCACAATTTCTACAATAATAAATTAGATTTTGACCTGAGTCATCAGATAACCTAATATAATACATATTTTGGCATTCGGTACAGAATTTCATTTTTTATATATATTATTATTTTATTTTTAATTCAATTTTAACTATATTATACTCACTTAACGCATCTTTAATGGAATTATATATTTTATCATAATCAATATCATAGCTCATAGAATACATACCAGTATGTAGATGTTTACATTCTGGATATTCATTTCGCAATTTATCTAGATTATCTATAATTTGCTTTTTCTTTTTTTTGAAATGTTCGGTAATTACATAAAAATATTCGTTGAAAGCTTCAGGTAGTAATTTTTTTTTTGCCACTCTAACAATAGCAATTTCATAATTTTTGTATTGAATAATTTCATTGTATTTATTGAAATCACGATGTCGTTCTGTTATACCAGGTTCATTTAGTAGTGGTTTATTATGAAAAAGTGTAATAAGTGTTAACAAAACGCTACTTATAGTTTGACAAGATGTCCATTGTTCTCCACGCCATGTATTTAAAATAGAAATGCATACTTTTCCACTTCTATATAAATTAGGATTAAATCTAGTACTTCCATCATTAGTTAAATAATTTAGTTTAGGTGGAGAAAACGGATAATTTTTGGGGAAATTAAATTCAAAAAAATAAACACCATTTTCGTATATAGTATCACTGGGACCAAATATTATTGCATACCCTTTATATAAATTACTTTCATCATGAAAGTAATGTATTCCTTGAGATACCAATGGATGTTTCATAATACTAATAACATCACTTAGAATTCTTTTACTAGCAGAATCAAGTTTTTTTGTTTTCTTTTCAGGTGAACCTTTAGAACATGAAGAGATAACTATATTTGCCATTTTATGTATATATTTAGTAATCTTTAGATATTTATGAAATATTATTTATTTAAGACTTATATGGTTTGAATACTTATATGTATGTCTATTACTTAAAATCATATTTATCAAAATTGATTTAATAATATCTCAGGAAATTATAGAAAAAATGGCAACTAACTCATTGGAGCGATTTCTAAAAAAATACAAGGCGGAGAGGGGTGGTGTGCATACACATACACGTATTCCCGATACAAACACACCAGAAACTAGCGGGATATGGGGTGGTAGTTATAATATTCCAGATAAAGAATTAGATAAGCTCTACAAATATGTAGCAAAAAAAATATATGAAAACGGTGAAAAAGAGTATTTAACTGAATGTCAACTAAACGATAAGGGTCCGGTCCTTGTTGATTTAGATTTTAGATATTCAAGTGATGTTACTACCAGACAACATGATACAGGTTTAATAGATGATATTATTGATAGATATTTTGAAAAAATGAAATTATTGTTTGAAATAAATGCTCCAATTAATGTATATGTATTTGAGAAACCCAATGTAAATATCCTTGAAGATAAAACAAAAGATGGTATTCATATTATTTTTGGAGTGACAATGGATTTTGTTGAACAACAAATTCTAAGATTAGAAATTCTAAAAGATTTTGATAATATTACATCATCTCTTCCAATTAAAAATGGTTGGACAACTGAAGATATTATTGACCCATGTATACCAAAAGGTAAGACAAATTGGCAAATGTATGGGTCAAGAAAACCATTTAACGAAGCTTATCAATTGGTGGGAGCATACACGTGCAGTTTTGATGACGATGGTGATATGGAACAGGCTGATATTATTGATTCACTTAATGAGTTAAACAAATGGGAGTTGTTAAAACAACTAAGTGCTAGAAATACTGAATATAAAATGTTTAATAGAAAACCAAAACTTACAAAATTAATGGGAGAAATGTCGGGTCTTATAAGTAAGAAAAAACGTTCTAAGAGGAAGAAGAGAAATAATATTATTATATCTGCACTCAATACTAGTTTAGTTTATCAAGACATCACTAATGAAGAGCAATTGGACGCCCAGCTTAAAATTTTGTTAGATAATCCAGACAAAAATGATTATCATTTGAAAGAAACGCACGATTTTACAATGATTCTAGGTGAAAGATACTTTAATCCATATGAAGCGTGGATTAAAGTAGGTTGGGCCTTGCACAATACAGACCATAGATTATTCTTGTCCTGGGTGAAATTTTCAGCACAATCCGAAAAGTTTAATTATAACGACATTGGTGAAATGTATAGCACATGGAATGAGATGCGGGACGAAGGTTTGTCAGCAAGGTCTATAATGTGGTGGGCAAAAAGTGAAGACCCCGAAAAATATGAAAAGATTAAACATGAAACAATTGATTATTATGTAGATATCACTGTTTCAGGTAGAACAGATTATGATATTGCGATGGTTTTGTATCAATTATTTAAAGATAAATTTAAGTGTGCATCACATAGAAATAAAATTTGGTACGAATTTAAGGATGGCTTATGGAAAGAAAGTGAAGAAGGTACAGCATTGAGAAGAAAACTGTCTAATAAATTAGTTAGTATTTATATTCAAAAGATACATGCTGTAAAAGATATGGCAGAAAATGGTATGGACCAGCAACAACATGAAGCCATGGTAACAACTTGTAAATCTCTTACCATTATTTCACAGAGTTTGAGAAACACTTCAAGTAAAAATAATATTATGAAGGAAGCTCAAGAAATATTTTATGAGAACGCATTTCAAAACAAGCTAGATAAAAATCCATACTTATTAGGATGTAAAAATGGTGTAATTGATTTTAAACAATGCGTTTTTAGAGAAGGTCTTCCAGAAGATTATTTATCAATGTCTACAGGAATAAATTACGTTCCACTTGATGATAAGGATGAAGAACAAAATAAAATTCAATCAGAAATTAAAGATTTTATGGCAAAATTATTTCCACAGGAAGAGATGCGAAAATATATGTGGGAACATTTGGCTTCTACATTTATTGGTACAAATGATAATCAAACATTTAATATATATACAGGTTGTGGTAGAAACGGTAAATCTAAATTGGTTGAACTAATGAGTCAAGTACTAGGAAATTATAAAAAGACAGTCCCTATTACACTATTGACTCAAAAGAGAACTGGGATTGGTAGTGCTTCTCCAGAAATTGCACAGCTAAAGGGGTGTCGATACGCAGTAATGCAAGAGCCATGTAAGCAGGAAAAGATTAATGAAGGTATTATGAAGGAGATTACTGGTGGCGACCCTATTCAAGGTAGAACATTGTATAAAGATACTGTTACATTTATCCCACAGTTTGAGTTAGCAGTATGTACTAATACACTATTTGATATAAAGAGTAATGATGATGGTACATGGCGAAGAATCCGCGTTTGTAATTTTATTTCGAAATTTGTAAAGGACCCATCAGGAGAGCCAAATGATTATGAGTACTTGATTGATAAGAGTTTGGATAAGAATTTTCCCAGATGGGCACCAGTATTCTTTTCAATGCTAGTTAATATTGCATTCAAAACTAAGGGCGTCGTACAGGATTGTGATATTGTTATGGCAGCAGCTAATAAATACAGAGCTAGTCAAGATTATCTTACAGAATTCTTTACAGAACGAATTGAGGAAAATAGTGAACAGAGATTACTTAAGACACAGGTGTATACTGATTTTAGACAATGGTATACTGATAATCATGGAAAAGGAGTGCCTAAGGGTAAGGAATTATATGAATTTCTAGACAAAAGAATAGGAAAATATCGAAATGGTTGGAAAGGATGGTCATTGAAAGATGAAGAAGAAAGTGATGAAATTCTTCCAAATGGCGTTGAATAAATAATATTTCAATAAAAAATATTTTTTATTAGAAAAGTTTATCGAGCAAAACTCTTATAGAAAATGTAATATACATTGTAAATTGTGATATTAATTCAACAAATTTTGAAAATAGTGAATCAATATGTACTTTTTTTCTAACATAATTACCAGTAAAAATTAGTAATATTGATAATGCAAACATACCAATATTAAGTTTATTTTTGTACTGTTTATTGTAAATAATAGCAATAAAGAAAAATCCAACTAGAATCCAGTAAATTATATATAAATAATGGTTAATTTCACTATTGCTTTCAACCTTTTTTTCATAAAAATCCGCTAGACGTTTATTTACATTACTTTTGGAGGTTGTATTATCAACCTTTTTTTGTAAATCGATACGTTTTTTTACATAATTATCTCTTAAAGAATCTATTCTTGATGAGTAGATATTTTGAGAATCAATCATATCAATACTATTATTTAAATTTATGTATGTTTTTTCAAAATTTCCTTTATATTTATCAATAACAGGCTTAATATTGTTTGTTGCCTGATTTTTTAAGAAATTTTTGTATCCAGAAAGACCAAATTTAGCAGTATAATAAGCTTTTTCTGCTGCTGCTAATTCTCCAGGAGCATTTTGTATTTTATTTTGTGCGTCCATTATTTGTCGTTTATACGTGTTTATATCTGTTTTATTTTGTGTTTGCATTAGCATATCCGTTTGACTAGCAGCATTTTGCTTAATCATTGAAGATAATTTGTCGGCAAAATCAGCATTCATTTTAATATTATATTATCATTAGAAATTATTAAAATGGAGCGAATCCTTCTTTAGTTTGACTATCACTAGCCTGTACTTGACCAGTAGTAGTTGCTTGAATTGTATTTAATTCATTTTTAAATTTGCTTTCTAATTCATCTTTAGCACTTCCATCAGCTACAGCAGTCAATGCTGATGAAGCTTCCGATTTTGCACTATCGTATGCTTTTTCCATTGAACGTTTATTGTAATCCCAAACACTTAATCCACCGTTTTTCAATTCATTATTAAGCTGATTTGCATCAGTTCCTTGATTAAATTGTGACCAAACAAGATTATCGCGGCCGTAATTTTCAAGAATATTTTTAGCAGTCAAGCCTAAAGTAACAGTAATTGTAAGAATAATAAGAACAATACCAGCGTTACGAGGGAACCATGAAAATGCCATTAAATATGTAATAAGAATAAGAACAACAATACCATAGACAATAACTTTTAAAATATTTTTATGACTGGTGTATTGTGCGGTTTCATACTCACCAATTTGGACCATACGGTGTTTGTTGTTTTTTTCAGCAATGAGTTTGTTAAGATTTCTTTTGGCAATAGCTAATTCTTTCTCCACAATTTCAACAACAGCAATTTGGTCTGCTAAATCACCTCTATTATCAGCAGCATCTGATTGTACATTAGTATATAAATTTTTAAGTTTTGTGAAAAGACTTTCTCTCATAGCACTTAATTCTTCTATACGCTTTTGAATAACAACTGCCTGTTGGCCTGAAGTTGCATCAGATTTATTAATATTTTGCAAATTTTGGAACATGTATTTTTCGAGTTCTTGAAGCTCTTGAATATTTTTGATAGTGCTATCATGTTTCTGTTGCAACATTGAAGCATGATTTGCTTGAAACTGACTTTTTGACATATCACCCATTTATATAATATTAAAGCATAAAAAATTATTTTTTATTAATATGTTTTTATGCTTTTTTTAGTTGATAAGCAGCAACAGCAATTCCAGAAACTGCTAAAAGAAGCCATGGATAATATCTGTAATTAATAGCATTATATCTTAATCGATTATCTTCCATTTGTGCAACCAATGTATCTTCTGCCTGACCTTTCATTGCATTATATTTTGCATAAATATTTCTATATGTAATCGTGTCATTTTTTAATTTTAATACATTATCACTATGTTTTTGCATAATTTGATTATCAATACCTGTTAATTTTTGCGCCTTAGCAAATAAATTTTTAGCTTGTTTCATTAAATTATTATTTAACTGTACAAGTGAATTATACTGTTTCCATAAATTAGCAGCACCTTCTGGACTTGAATATGGTGCATTATTACATGCATTATTTGTATATCCTCGTGATGGATATCCAAAAGCTTTATGAATTTCAGAACAACTTGCTACAACACTACCTCTTACCATTGCTGTTGGTGGACCACCTATACCACCACCACAATCACAACAACCTTTCGCTGGCGTAACGCCTGCTGAATCTGCGTTTACCGGGTCAGTAATATATGATTCATTACCTGGTAATATAACATTTCCCGCACATTTACTATTAAACTGATTACAATCACCTTTAAATGTATTATTACATTGTTGAGCATATGGACCTTTTAAAGTACAACCTGCCTTACAAGCTTGTCTATTGAAAGACCATGCACTAGAACCAACAGGATAATTGCTGTTACATTCTTGCTTGCATTTAACAACCATACCACTAAACTTATTATAATTATCCATAAATTGTTTGTATTGCATACCGTATTTAGAGAGATTCAACTCGAATTGTTTTTGCATTGATTTTACTAAATTTAATTCATTTACGGTAGCTTCGTCTAAAGGTTTTGTATCAAATCCTTCTGTATTTTGTATGAGGTCTAATTGCGAGGTTAAATCTCTTACTTGTTTTGCTCTCCAATTAAGAATATTCATTCCTTGTGACAACTCTTTATCTAACATTATGTTTTCTTCAGGATTTCCATCGCTCCCTAAACGATTTGAAAGACTTGCAACTAATTTTTCAAAAACCATTTTATTTATATATTATAGATAAAAAAGTCTAATTTTTTGATATTTGTTTAATAGCGATACCCCCCAAAGTTACTGCTGCTAAAGCCCATACAATATAATGCATTTTCACACTTGTTACCTCTCTCTTTTTGTTATCGAATGTAGCTTCTGATGTAACAATGCTAACAGCTAAATCATTAATTCTTTTTCTTTCTTTTTCCAATTCTGCCGCTTTATTAATAAGTTGTGTTTTTTGCAAAACTCTGTTCTTATCTACTCTATCATCACTTGCTGCAATAATTTTAACTTGCTCATTCATTTCAGTAGCAATTGATTCTAATGAATTATTTAATTCTTGTACTTTACCGTAATCACTACCACTTGCATTTCCGAATACATTACATGAATCACTTGATGTCCATGCTTTACCTGTTGGAATAGCTGAAAATTCATCGTCACTGATAGTGAGCGAACCAGCAGGACAATTTGAATTCTTATTTCTAAAATCTTGATAAGGATGCTTCATTCCATTTGCTGCAATAAATGCTGTTCCACTGCCAGAACTAGATTGTACATTTATTCCCGCATCACCACATCTTTCACCACTTCCCATCTCTGGTCCTTGTGGAAATGTAGTAAAATCTTGTTGATTTACAGTATCACTTACAGCAGGACATGATGCACTACGATTATTCCATGCATCTATCGAAAATTTTCTTGCATATCCTAAATTATTTACCCAATAAAAGTTACCATCTGAATCTTTAATAACTTTACTTTTATAAGAAGATGTTGGGGCATTTTCTTCGGTTGCTAGTTTTGTTAAATAAGTTTTAAAGGCAGATTTATATTGATTTAATGTAGTATTGAATTTATTCTCTAAATTATTTAGTTTTGCTAGTTCATCGTCAGAAATTTTCTTTAAAGCTTTCCTTCCAGCTCCCATATTTTCTAAACCTTCTTGAAAACCAGGTACTGGTTCACTACCTTTTTCAATCAATGATAAATTATTAGTATTTAATTTACTAATCTGTTGTCTCATTTTTTCAAATTTTCTTCCATCTGATAAAGATTCTGAATTAAATTGGTCTGTAAACATTTCCTATAACATAAGAATAGAAAATGTATTTTATATACACACTTATACTGTTATTTTATTAGCATTTACTACAGGTATAGCTTGAGCTATAGGAGTAATAGTTTTTTTGAATTGTTTTTTTATTAGCATAACTAGTCCAATAAATGAAATCAAATAAAAAATACTTGTTAACATTGATGATGAACTTCTCGAATTCATATCTAATTTTAAAGGTTTTGCAGCCTTATTTGATGAGTATATATCTTCCAATTTTTCTTTTGAATTTATCCATTCATCTTTTGCTTCATCTATTTTATTATTACCCTGCGAAATAACAGCACGATTTTCAGAAACGCTTATTTGCACATCACTTTTTAATATCGCTAAATCAGTAAAAATTAAATTTAATTGGCCCTCAGCTTGTGCTAAATTATTCTTACTAGCGGATGTATTTTCACTACTATTTTCTATAAATGCTTGTTGATATCTATCTAATGTCAAATAAAATCTTGTATTCAATGTCTTTAATCTTTCTCTTAATGATGCCATTTATATATAACTTCAAGAAAGAATTATCCTTTACATAGTCTATAAAATATAGATGTTCCCGCTGATGCACTAGGCCGAATAATTTCAACTAATTGTTTTGGTCTAGCACCAATTGCCATAGCTACAGGGTCAAATCTAGGTAATTCAGCAACTTGTGAATCTTCACGAATATTATACTGCTTGTATATCATTGCTTTTTCTTCATTGTCTAGAACTCTGTGTTTTGGAACAAGTTCATTATCCAAAACATTAAATAAATAATTATCAATATTATAGATATTTATAAAGATTCTTTCTGTATTATAAAGATGTTTTAACAGTTTTCGTATAGTATCATTAGCAGGGAATTTTGTAACAATAACAAGTTCGTCATCTTTTGTTAGTAATTCTTCAATATTGAATATTTCATCTACTATTTCATGTACAGTTGGTGCACCAATTTTTTTACTATGTCTATAACAAACATATACTTTCTTATTCGTATCAGGATTAGTAAGAAGCAAATCTAACTGTTTGTTGTTATTCATAATATGAACTTCATTGATACTAAATCCTTCATAGTCATTAGTATCAAATCCACGTTTTTTTAATAAATCTAGAATTATATTTCTGGATTTATAAATTTTAGAGACAACTATACTGTTGGCGTTTGTACTCATTTTATAATATATTGTTACTTTTTTTATATCTTTTCAATTTTTATATTTAATCAGTTGTTACTGTTTTTCTATCACTATCATCATTGTTATCATTATTGCTTGAATTTTCTTCTTCTTCTGCTTCTTTAATCACACTCAAATTTTTATTGTCATCTTGTCTCAACACTTTTACCTGTGTAACTGGTTCAGTGATTACTGATTCTCCTAAACTTAATTCTGGCATTGCATCTGTTTTTACAGATATAACTGGATTTTCTGTTTCAGATGTTATTGGTGGTGTTGTTGCTGAATAGTCTGGTGATATAGGTTGAAATGGTGGTGTTGTTGCTGAATAGTCTGGTGATATAGGTTGAAATGGTGGTGATGCACCAGGATTATATTGTGGACTATTTGAATCGTTTGGTGGTGTTTTTGCTGAATATTGTGGTGATGTAGGATTAAATGGTGGGCTATAAGCGGCTTCAGGTGATTGAGGTTTCCATGCTGGCGATTCAGGTTTCCATGCTGGCGATACTGGAGTTTCAGCTACCTCTGTGAAATTTTCAACTAAAGTAAATTCGTCATCATCACCATTTCTATATTTATCTTTATGTGGTCCTTCCATAGCCTGTGTAATCCATTCCATATAGTCATCATCGTAATCAAGAAGTTTGTAAGTGTAACCATTTTGACCATCCGCCTTAAATTTAATATAATCTCCTCTTTTGAAGAAATATGAAGCAGATTTTGGTTGAACTGGCTCTTGTTGATATAAAGGTTGTTCTGGTAAAAATGTAGTTGAAGGTGCCATTGGACCTGATTGTACCATTGGACCTGATTGCCAGGTTTGAATATCACCATAATCCATATTTGCTTGAGGATTCCACATATTTACTTCTTCAGTAGTTTCTTGTATAGTAGGTGGTGCTGTCTGTAAAATTTCAGGTGGTAATTTTGATTCTTTCATCTTTTTCTCAATATCTTCGGTAATTTTATCAAATTTGTCATGACCAGTAATAGTTTTTATATTATTACTTCTTGTTTATGTCTATATTTAGTCCACATTGTCTTCTGTAATATTTCTCATTTGAATATTCATTGTTTTTAATTCTTGCAATAATAATTTGAAAGCATAAGGCACACGAACAACACTAAAATCACGTCCGAACCTACTTACATTTACAATATTAAAAGAACTATCAATATTTTTTGTAAATTGTAATGGACCATCCGCCATAGGACTTAAGAAAATATTGCGTGATTCATTGTAAACAGCGATACAACCTGTTTTATTACAAACAGCCATGTAAAATTGGTCACCTCTTACCATCATAGACTCTTCTATAAATTGTGATAAACCATGTGCAACCAAACAATCTCTGTCCATTTCTCCTATTCTTAATCCACCGTCATTTGCTCTACCACCAACTGTTTGTTTAGTTAATTTTGTTCTAGGACCTCTTGCACGATAATTAATCTTATCTTTAACCATGTGTTTAAGTCTAAGATAATACGTTGGACCAAAATAAATATCACTTTCTAATTGTTCACCAGTTGTACCATTGTATAAAATTTCGTTACCTGATGAATGATATCCAGCACGGGTTAACATTTCACCCAAAATTTTATCTTTTGGTCCTTGATTTTCAAAAGCAGTACAATTACCATAACCACCATAGAATGCTGCGGTTTTTGATGTTAATGCTTCAACTAAATGCCCGATAGTCATACGACTAGGCATAGCATGCGGGTTTACTATAATATCTGGGCGTATACCATCAGCTGTGAAAGGCATATCAGATTCAGGAATAATTAATCCCACTGTACCTTTTTGGCCTGCCCTACTACAAAATTTGTCCCCTATACAAGGATATCTTTCTTCACGTATTCTAACTTTTGCAATTCTACCACCTTCTTCACCTTCTGTCATAAAAGCTTTATCAACAACACCTTTTTGTCCTTTTTTGGGTGTTTTGGACATATCAACATGCATTCCAGCGTGTGTCAAACTGTTAGTAGCCTTTCCAATAACGACAACTTTATCATTCATTGGTGTGTTTTCTCTTATTAATCCATACTCATCAAGATGACTGTAATCATAACCAGGTTTTTGACCAATAACTGAATTATTTTCAATATTCATAAATTTACTATCAATAGTTGAACCACCAAATTTACTTGTTTCTTCATGTGCTTCATACATATTATAGTAAGTTGTTCTAAACATACCTCTTTCTACAGAAGCTCTATTAATAAGAATAGCATCTTCTGTATTATATCCATTAAGTCACATGATAGCAACAATTGCATTTTCGCCATAAGGATGTTGCTCATTGCAAGCATATTTAAGATATCTGCTTTTAGTTAATGGTGTTTGTCCATAATTGAGTACAAGCGCTGTTTTGTCTATTCTATTATGAAAATTTGAACTAAATAATGAGGCAGCTTGTTTACTCTGTCCACATGAGAAAAGGTCTCGAGGGAACTGATTATTTTGAGGATAAATAACTTGATTTGCCATAATACTTAATAGAAAAGAGTGATGAATCTCTCTATGAGTAACAAAATTTTTTACATAATCTTCTCTGTTTTGTGTACTAAGTGCAATCTTATTACCCTCTAACTCTTGTGTATCCAAATATTCAACAATACTTGATTTTTCTTTTAGTGTACTAATAATACCTGGTTCCATAAGTTTTGCTTGTTCATTGATATCACACGAAATAAGATTGACATCTTTTCTATTGTGAAATCCTGTTAAAGCTTCTGTCCATGTTAAACTTCTATTATTTATTTTTTGAATTATATCTTCTCGCTCATAACTCATATCATTACCATTCATATAGAATAGTGGGTGGCAAGGTCTTCCAGCATCTGTAGAAATAACTACTTCTTTATGTTTAATAGACCATCTTACACTAGTAAATACATTAATCAAATTATTTCTTCTATGAATTTTTATCATATCGACAAATATTTTTGGGTCTCGTGTTACTCCAACCCATGCACCATTTACAAATACTTTTGTAACACTTGATAAATAATTAAAGGAACATTCTTCCAATAATTGCATACCTAATCTTCGTAAATATTTGATATAACTATTTCCAGAACAGCCTTTAGTAATAACAGTAGCAATAGCCATATGTTTATGAAATCCAATGTTACCGCCATCAGGTGTATGAATAGGACATATAATTCCCCATTGTGTGCCATGTAATAATCTAGGTTCTATAATTTTTGCTCCGTCAGCATTAATACTCAAATTAATTTTTCTAAATTGTGCCGTAGTACCCCAATATGATAATCTATTCAAATCTTGAACAACACCACTTCTTTTTGTATGTTCTGCTGAACCCCAATTACCTTTAAAAGCTTTTCTGAATCCTTCTTCAACAACTTTATCAGAAAAATAAGAAGATAAATTTTCTTTAAAAAGATTAATAAAATCTAGTGCTTGATATTTCGATGCAGATTTATTGTATAAATATTCTTTATCTATTTTCAAGAATATATTGCTCTGTTGTAATGTATAGTATTCTCTGAATAATTGATGTAATAACATACCAGGTGTTTCGATACGTTTAAACGAAAAACTGTCTCTATCGGTAGGTTGTTCTTCACCTAACTTAACCTTCAATAATTTAAAAACAATATATCCCAAAAACAATGCTTTTCTTTTATAATCTAATTCACCCATATGTGGTAAAAATAAATTCATTAAAATATCATGAATGTGACTAATAGTTTTACCTTTAGTTAATGAAGCCATATATTTCAAGGCGGCTTGTTGAGTAAAAATATTACCAGCATCATGTATACTATTTCTGAAATGTTCAAGATATTCTGAATATTTTTCAATATCTAACAAGCAACATGTTATAATATCCTTATCGGAAATAATACCCAATGCTCTCATAACAATAAAAAGAGGAACAGGTTTTCTAATATTAGGAATATTAACAACAATTTGATTATTCTGAAGACTAGGTTGTTCTCTTACCAAACGAACGGATAAGGTTCTAATTGGTTTGGATACATCTTCAGAAGCAGATTTAATTTCCGCAGCATAACTATAAATATCACTGTAATCTTTTTTAATATAAAGCATATTATTAGCAAATTTTTCTTGACTAATAATTACTTTTTCTTTACCATCTATTATAAAATATCCACCATAATCATTTTTGCATTCACCCATATTATACCTTACTTCATTTGTCATATTGTTCAAAATACATAATTTAGACTGTAACATAATAGGAAATTTTCCTAAATAAATTTTTTCAACTTCAATAGTTTCTCTATGTTCAACAAAATTACCATTATCTTGCTCTAACAGAATTTTAAACTTCATAACGATATCGTAATTAACCGTAGCACCATAAGTCATATTGCTTAACCTGGCTTCATTAGGATACATAAAATGTTGTCTATCATCGTTATCATATATAATATGTTTTCCAATGTAGATCTTTTGTCCAGTTTCTCCACCCAAATAAATTTCACACTCGTATTTATAATCATCCGTGTAAATATCACTACTATCATCCTTAGATTCAACAGTATATTTTCCTGGCTCCTTGAAGAATCTTATAGGATTTTTTTCATTGAATATTTGAGAAATACCTTCTTCCATAAAGTTATTATACGAATCCAAATGATGCTTTACCTTGAAGGTAGGATTATCTCTAAAATACATGTCAATAAATTTCCATATCACGGAATTATCCATATAATATATCATAAGTGTTTTTTTTAAAACTTATTTAATGATAAATATATATTTTGATACTTATCATTTTGATACTCATCATTTAATGTTTCAACGACAACATAAAAATACCAATTACTACAAACATAATAAGAATAGGAAGGAAAACAAGAAACCAGGAAACATTTTTGTATCCTTTTGTGCATAGTTTATTTAATGCGAAAGTCCAACCGGCAATATAAAGAATTATGAATAAAAAGTAAAACATATTATGATTGGGGCAAGGTGCTTGCACATTTCCAATACAGTACATATGTGAATTACTTAAATTTTGCATTATCATACTGATAACACCGACCATTGATATGCCTAAATAAACTTGAGCAGGAGTACATAATGAATTGAATGTTTTAAGAAGTTTCATTATATACATATACAATAGAAAAATAAGCTTTCTTATTAATTATTTAATGAGTATGAAGCAGCTTGTTTTGCACCACTGTCATATGCCCGATTAATGTTAGGAAGTTCAGGTGGTCCAAAATTGGCTTTTTTACCGATTGGTTGGTCATACATTGGGTCACTGGAAGGAAGTGCGGTTTCTCCATTCCATTCATTGTATAAGGAATAAGGTAAATCAGTCAATCCTTGAACAAAAGTTTGAGGCATGCCTAAACCTAGATTGATAGGTGTCAATGCATCTAACATTCCACCACCTTTTTGGCTATTATTTGTAGTAACTGGGTGTTGCATACATCCATTCTTAGTATTAAGTGGATTGTGATTACCTCCTTTCATGTGGCGACGACTGCGGCGACGGCGTTTTTTCTTGACATGACGTTTGTGATGTCTTTTTGTGCGCCGTTTATTTTTCTTGATATTGCGCTTAGTTTTACGCACATGTTTGCGACGTCTATTAAGACTACGTTTGTGGCGACTACTTCTGTTACGTTTAACTCTTCTTTTCATTGATTTAGCCATTATATATATTATCTATATATTTTAATCTAGGTCAACATGAGTTAACATATGCCTACGACAACACATTTTATTCAAACCTAATTCATCCATAACCTTTCCTTCAATAGTTTTCTCAATATTATTTTTCGTTACATACACAACAGTATCAACTTCCATACCTCCTTTTATCTTGCGCTGAGCAACTTCCTTTTGATAGTAAAGATATTTATCGGCTAAAACTTTACCGCAGGTGAAGCATTTTACTGGAATAATCATGATTTATATATAAAAAGATAGAAATCTATAAATCAATTTTCTAAAATAGATTATAATTTGTATTTCTTTTCTAAATAATAGTAACTATCAATATTCAAATTAGGCGGATTTTTTGTTGGTTCTGATTTATCACCACCTAAACATAAACCTTTTCCTTTTTTAGTAGTAGCCCATACACAGCATGTTGCACTTGTACATGTCGATTTTGCCTTAAGTTTTTGGCATTTTGCATTTTCTCTGTTTATTTCTTTCTCAAGTTCATCACCGTCTAATGTTTTGCTACCTTTCTGACAAAATCCAGATTTTATTTTTGCATCAAATTCTTCTTCTGATAATGCTTCAGTTAATGCTTTATTTTTCATTGTTTCCATAATCACAACCTTTCTAACCTTTGCGTTATCACTAGGAAATGTTACATTATTCATAATTGTGTACGAAGCAATAAAGAAAAAGAAAATAGCAATCATAAGTATATTCAAAAAATTATTATAAATAAATAATAATGAACTCTGTATTATATCTCGTCTGCCTGGATTACTCATTTATATATAAATTCTGATATTATTAATTTAAATAAACTAGAATTAATAATTATATATTATGGAAAAATCTACTATATGTCTTAATATGATAGTAAAAAATGAAAGTAAAACACTGCCTGTTTTATTTTCAACCGTTCATGATATGATTGATTATTATGTTATTGTTGCCACAGGGTCTGAAGATGGCACACCTGAACTAAGTAAAAA
>JAAHTH010002074.1_pt1 | contig 16066 bp, 29 predicted proteins | sample 6116091 | NCBI WGS metagenome assembly JAAHTH01 (sample SAMN13939990, study PRJNA603662) | sponge metagenome | isolation source: marine sponge | host: Mycale hentscheli | place: New Zealand | collected 2006 | reverse complement strand
AAACTGTTTTGGAAAAAAACAATTTAGGTTCTTGGTATGGTTGGGAGATCGAGCATATAGGTGTAGTGGAGAGCGAAGAAACAATTAAAGCTGCCTTTGACTTTTACGAGTCGTGTAAAAAAGGTGCAATCAGAGCTAACCACAAAAAAGAAGATCAAGCAGAAAAAACTCCATTCTAGTATGGATCTACTTGACAATACCCTGGGGGAGTTTATAGAACTCTTCCAGGGCTCATCAACATATTTTGGATGTTCAGCTCCTACTGGAAGTAAAAATTCTAAGGGGAAAGCAGAGTTTAAACATTGGGTTGAACCTCAACCAATGACTAAAGATCATTGGATAAAACATTTAAAAGGAGAAGCTTACTATGGATCAGTTCCAATTAGAGACGATAATACATGCAGTTGGGGTGTCATCGATGTTGATCGTTATAATATACAGCATAAGGAAGTTATATCGACAATTCGGAAAAGGAAATACCCACTCGTACCGTTCAGATCAAAGTCCAACGGACTCCATCTGATTTTATTCATTGAGGGTGTTATTGCAGCATCTTCAATGAGAAAAAAATTAATAGAGATAGCTTCTGACTTAGGTATTAATGATACCACAACAGATATTTTTCCAGCACAAGACGAAGTAGATCTTACCCCTGAAAAATGGGATGATAAAAGAAAAGGTAATTTTGTAAACTTACCTTACCAAAAAGCAAATACGCCAACAAGAGTTGCAATGGATGATAGTGGCAACTCAATTAAAATAGAAAATTTATATAAATTTGTAAGTAAATTTAGACTTACACCTGAGGCTTTTAAAAAATTAAAAATATTCAAAGATGATGCAACAAAAGATTACCCACCTTGTGTAGTAAATTTTATGAAAAACAAAGTTCAAAAAGGTGAGGGCCGTAATGATGCTATGTTTAATGTGGCTGTTCTTGCAAAAAAAATAAATCCTGACCCTGTAATGTATGAAGATTGGACAAGAAATATGATGAGTAAAGTTTGTTCAGAATCACTTCACCCAAAAGAACTACAAAATATATTTAAAGGTGTTGAAAACAAAGAGTATGCCTACAAATGTAAAACATCAATTGCTAGAATGCACTGTGTATCATCTGAATGCGTTAAACGTAAACTTGGGATTGGAGCAAATGAAGCTTTACCTGAGGTTGGCAAACTTCTTAAAGTTAATTCTTATCCTGAACCATACTGGATTTTACCTATTCAAGGTAAATCAATAAGACTTTCAACAAAACAATTGTATCAACAGCAGCTCCTGGGGGAACAACTTCTTAATTATGATATAGTTTGGAGACCTTTGAAGCCAACAAAAAGAGACCCTGACCCTTACAGAGATTGGTTAGAAGAATTAATATCTAATAAACAAGATATGGAAGGTTTTGATGCTAAAGAAGAAGGAGATGACGTATTTAATTCTAGAATGACAAGATTTTTAGAAGACGTTGAAGATACAACTGAGTTTGATCAAATAGACTCAGGAAATATTTGGAGAGATGAAAACGAGATGAGATTTAAATTAGAAACATTTAGATCTTTTATGAAAAAAATGAGTTACAACTGGAATGAAAAAGAATGCACAAGATTTTTGGAACAAGGTGGTGCACAACCTAAAAAGAAATTTCAAAATATCAGCAGCAGACATTGGGTGGTAACTCTACCAAAACAAATGGAACACAAAAATAAAGATGTCAAATTTACTAAAGCAAAAGCTGCGTGGGAAGACAATTAAAATATTTGGTCCCCCAGGCACAGGAAAAACAGAAAACCTACTCAAAAGAGTTCAGAGGTATCTTAGACAAGGACATTCTCCTGATGAAATTTGTTATATCTCTTTTACTAACAAAGCTGTAAATGAATGTATATCAAGAGTTAGAAAAAAATTTAAAGAGTATGATGAAGATGATTTCAAATATTTTAGAACGCTACATTCTTTGGCCCGACAACAGTTTGCTGAGATTCCCGTTTTAGATCCAAAAGCTGACCTTCTGATGTTTCATACACAATATGGAACTGTAAAAGTTAATTACAAAGATAATTATGATGATGCTAAGGTATACAATAATTGGTCTTTACAAATATATGACCGTGCTAGAAATATGAAAGTAGATCCTGTTTGGTTATATAAACAACAATCTAGAAAAGCGGTAAGGTTACAACAGTTCAAATCAATCATTGCAGGTTATGAAGAATTTAAAACTATGGAATTAGAGAATGGTAAACGGACACCGGACAGATTAGATTTTACAGACATGGTTCAAAAATTTATTGATGAAGGAGTATCAATACCTTTTAAAGTTTTAATGGTAGATGAAGCTCAAGATCTAACTCCTTTGCAATGGGATCTTGTGGTAAAATTAGCAAAAGCAGTGGAAAGAGTTTACATTGCTGGTGATGATGACCAGGCAATATATGAATGGAATGGAGCTGAGGTAGAACTATTTCAAAACTTTCCTGGAAGATCTTTAGTTTTAAATAAAAGTGTTAGATTAAATAAGAACATACATTTTTTTTCTAATTGTCTTTTACGGACGATGGGTGATGCTAGGGTAGAAAAAGAATTTTACTCTAATGGTAAAGAGGGTGCTATTTATAGATGGAATGGATTAAAAAAAATACCTTGGACTATGAATGGTGATTGGATGGTTTTAGCTAGAATTAATGATGTTAAAAAAGAACTGCAACAGGAGGCTCGTAATTTAGGATTGTATTACCAGGACCAAAAAAATAATAAATCATTTGATCCGAATCAGTATGCTGCAATACAACATTGGGAAAAAATATGTGAGGGAGGCAGTATTACAAGAGAAGAAGCCACTACAATGTATGAATATTTGTTAAACATAGACCACGGATACCGGTCATCGGACAGTAAAAAATGGTCTTTTGCTCATCCAAATCAAGTGTTTAATTTTGATGAATTACATCTCAGATGTGGTATGAGAGATGAAAAAGGACTATGGAATCAAGTGTTTAAAAGAAAATTTAAAGACAAGGATAAAAAGTATTTCCAAAAACTTATGGAAGAAGGGGTAGATCTATCTCAACCTCCAAAAATAATAATTGATACTATACATCAAGTAAAAGGTGGAGAAGCCGACAATGTTGTTTTAGCCAGTAAATGCAACTTTCCATCTCACTTTGAAAAGAAAAGGTTTTCTGACAAGATAAAAGAATTGAGAGTTTGGTATACAGGTGTAACAAGATCTAAACAAACGTTACATTTGTTAGGAACAAACCATCAATATAACTTTCCATTAGGAAAATATTTTAAACTTTACGAGGCAAATTATGTTTAGAAAAATAATACTTGATGCACTTGAAGACAGGTACATTGCTCAAATATCAGAGGCAGAAGCAACGATAAAAATTTATTTAGAGAAACCTGTGGGAATAGGTGAACACCCTCAGCATTTAGATGAGGTAGATAAATTAATAGAGAAAATTGCTAATGCAGAAGAAAAACTTGGAATACTAAAAGGATTCAAACTATGACACACAAAGATATGTTTAAAGGAACTATATACGATTGTTTAGAAAAGCAGGTAGGCGGGAATCACTACTCTAAGATGAAGATTCAACCTGCACACTTTATTAATGAAAATAATTTAGGATTTGCAGAAGGTAATGCAATTAAATACATTTGCAGGCACAAATCTAAAGGCAAAGAAAAAGATATAGATAAGGCAATTCATTATTTAGAAATGATAAAGGAGAGAGATTATTCGTGATTGAATGGTTATATTCAATTTCTTTAATACTAATTATATTTGGTGCAATATGCATGTTGTTGGTTTTTTGGAATAATGAAAATTTATGATACGTATAATTATTATAGTTGGTATTGTTATGACCCTGACTTCGTGCGCAAAAGATTTCGACTTAAATCCAGCAACGACTATCGTAAGACAACTTGTAAATTTAAATAAAAATGCAAAGTAAATTTTATTTTTGGGGACCATTATTATTTCACTGTAAAATACAGGAAGAACAAATTAAAAAAATTTTTAATATATGTAAAAAAGATGATAATTTAAATTATCAACATGGTTTAGCAGGACATATCAAAAATGAATACAAAATTAATTCGACAGAATTACAAACAATAATTCAAAAAGACATAAATGCATTTAAAGAATGCCATAGTTTTTATTATAAAGCCAAAGGCCACAACAAAGAATTTGAAATTAAAGATTCTTGGGTTAACTACATGGGTCCAGGAGATTTTAATCCACCACATACTCATGGCGGTAATTTTTCTGCAGTTATTTTTTTAGATATGCCTAATGAAATTGTAAAAGAAGCAGAAGCGCACAACAGATTAGGAGTAAAAAGCCATAGCCCTGGATCAATTACTTTTATAGCAGGACTTGGGCAACAAACTACAGATGATGGATTACAAAGTGCTTGGAAAAAAGATTTTTTTTGTGAAGCAGGTGAGATGTTTATATTTCCATCAGATTTATTACACATGGTTTATCCATTTAAAAGTAATGTTGAAAGAATTACAGTTGCATATAATATGAGTTTTAAGGAAAAAAAAACTAAATGACTCATCAATTAAATTTTATTTATAATGATAGCGATTGGATCTGTCCTGCAGAATACCCTGATCTATCTCAAGCAACAGAAATAGCAATTGATTTAGAAACTAAAGACCCAAACATAAAAACAAAAGGATCAGGTTGGGCTACATTTGATGGCCATATTGTTGGTTTCGCTGTAGCAGCCCTAGGTCAACAATGGTATTTTCCAATTCACCATGATGCAGGTGGCAATATGGATGAGGGAATTACAGTTGCCTGGATGCAAGAAGTTTTAAAATTACCTGCCACTAAAATATTTCATAATGCAAGTTATGATGTGGGTTGGTTATTAGTAAATGGCTTTGAAATAAGAGGTAAAATTGTAGATACTATGATTGCAGCTGCATTAATAAATGAAAACAGATTTAGTTTTAGTTTGAACGCCTGTGCTAAAGATTATTTAGGAGAAATTAAAAACGAAACTTTTTTAAATGAAAAAGCAAAAGAGTGGGGCATAGATCCCAAAGCAGATCTTTGGAGACTACCTGCAGGTTATGTTGGGTTTTATGCTGAACAGGACGCAGGATTAACTTTAAGATTATGGGAAAGATTAAAATCAGAAATTACTAAACAAAGTTTACATGACGTATGGGAAATGGAAATGGACCTGCTGCCTATATTAATTGAAACAAGAAGAAAAGGTATAAGAGTTGATGAAGAGAGAGCTGCAATACTTAAAAAAGAATTTAAGAAAAAAGAAAAAGAAGTTTTATTTAAAATTAAAAAAGAAACAACTTTAGACGTTGATATATGGGCTGCAAGATCTGTTGCTCAAATATTTGATAGAATAGGTGTTGATTACCCACGGACAACGAAAACTCAAGAACCAAGCTTTACCCAAAACTGGTTAGTAAATTGTGATAACCCGATAGCGCAACTAATAAGAGAAGCAAGAGAAATAAATAAATTCCATTCAACATTTATAGACTCCATTCAACGTTATGTTCACAAAGGTAGAATACATTCAGAAATAAATCAATTAAGATCTGATCAAGGTGGAACTGTTTCAGGCAGACTTTCATATTCAAATCCAAACTTACAACAAATTCCTGCAAGAAACAAAGAATATGGTGATAAAATTAGAAGTTTGTTTTTACCTGAAGAAGGTAGACAATGGGGTAGTTTCGATTACTCACAACAGGAGCCTAGGCTTGTTGCACACTATGCTGCATCAGTGAATGATTCATTTGATGGTGCAGCAGAGTTTATAGAGGCTTATAAAAATGAGTCAGCAGACTTTCACCAAATAGTTGCTGATATGGCTGGAATAACTAGATCTCAAGCAAAAACAATTAATTTAGGATTGTTTTATGGAATGGGTAAAAATAAATTAGGTAAAGAATTAGGTATATCAAAGGATAGAGCTGAAGCTTTGTTGAGGCAGTATGGTGAAAGAGTACCATTCGTTAAAAAATTAGCTACTGAAGTGTCTAGCTCTGCCTCTAAATATGGCTTTATTCGAACAATAAAGGGTCGTAAATGCCGATTTGACATGTGGGAGCCTGCTACCTTCGGAATGAACAAAGCAATGCAGTACGAAGAGGCTAAGGCCATTTATGGAAATAACATCAGGAGGGCTTTTACTTACAAAGCCTTAAACAGATTAATTCAGGGATCAGCTGCAGATCAAACAAAACAAGCTATGATTGAATGCCATAAAGCCGGGTTTCATACTTTGTTACAGATTCATGATGAATTATGTTTTTCAATAGATAATGAAAACGATATAAAACAAATAAAGGAGATAATGGAAAATGCAATCGAAAATCTTAAAGTTCCTTCCAAAGTTGATATTGCCCTCGGACGATCCTGGGGAGAAGCTAAAGAATAAAAATTGTTTATCTTGTAATACCAAAAAGATTATTCTTTGTGGCGAACACAGGATTCCTTGTCCTGCGTGTCAGCCGACTCCTGATTATTTTCGATCTGTTGCAATTCTTTAGAATTATAAAATTTTAATTTATAACCTTTTTCATTTAACTCTTTAACTCTTTGTGGTGTCCAATAGTACATAGCTCTCCTTTTTGTTTTTATCCTATTATACCATGGACGATTTTTGTGTTTTTTATTTTATTGAATAGTAATCGATCACCTGTAGTAGGGGTTTCATTCTAGATGCGACACTGAATGCTTTTCAGGATAATTTAGAGCGCAGGAGTCTTAGGAAAAAAATTAATTTTTTTAGCTAGATTAACTAGCTATATCAAAAAGACCTTTTTGTGCGTCTTCAACACTTTGATCATTAATCTTTGTTCTTAGATTTTTGATCTTGATATCGATCCACTTCATGTCAGGAGTAACTCTACCCTGAGTTAACGCCTGTGTTGCCCACTTGGACTCCAGCTGAAGTTTTTCCGATATTAACTTTTGTAGTTGCATCACGGTCAACCTCCTCAAAGGTTAGAAACAAAACGTTTGGATCGTGAAATCCAGGACCTTCGTTTCCTGTTATAACTCCTGAGTCAACCTTTTTTCATAAATCCTCAAGAGTAGCTTTATCGTTCTTGGCCTCAAGCGTCTCATCAATATATATATTGTTATAGTTTACTTGGACGCGATATAGCTTCATGTAGTATTATATAACAAAATGTGACTTAAATGCAACTATGTGCTTGGTAACTCTTTACATTCAAATTTAATGGCTATTTTTTCCTTATTTATTCTCTCTAATCCAATAAAATCATCATTTTTTAACAATTTAAAGGTTTGTCCTGAGATTGCATATCCTCCAACAGCACACTCATAATGAGTTTTGAACATAAAACCCGTTGTTTGGCTTTCAAAACATTGACCACTTAATAAGCTGCATACGTGTAGAATTAAAATGTATTTCATTCCTATATTATCCCATATTATTTTTTCCTTGCATATCCCATTAAAATGTTTATATACAATTCATGTTTTTTACAAAAAATACTAACAAAGAGGATAACATGAAAAACGATAAAGCAAAAGCTGAACTAAGTGCGGCTGAAAAACTTGGTGAAGCTTTGGTATTACATCCTGAATGGGAAGTAAAACCTAAAGTTGTTGAAATGGTGCATCAGTTTACTGTGTCATTCAATGAGTCGACAAAAAAATTAACATTAACTGTTAATGGCGAAGTCTATCGAGAGATGGACTGTAAAGATATCTTAAGTGGTAAAATTAAATTCCATCAAGGTATCAATGAACTCAATCATAAATTTAGCCTATGGAAGTACGATGACAAAAATTAATTGTGCTTCTGAAATTTTTAGAGAATGGGCTGAGAAGGTATCTGAAACCTTGGACGAATTACCAAGAACAACGATTACCGGACAACCAATAGAATACTCTGATGATGAGTTCCAAACGATAATGACGAAGCTGCAACAATGTTCTATGAACTTTGCTGAGTTTCCAGTTTATCCAATCAACGAAAAAATAGCTAGCGAGTTGGTTTACAGTCAACTTGCAGGATACGAGAACGAATGAAAGATTTAATTTTCAGTATGATTTTTGTAGGCCTAATGCTGGCTATACCACCAAAAATATTATTATTTATTTTTGGAACATTAACCTATTTATTGTTTAGTTAGGAGGAAAAGATATGAACAATCAAATAAAAAACAAATACTTTGAAACAACTGATTATTCAAAGTTTAGAAAAGCTAGAGGTAATAGACCTTTGGATGAAGCACACGTGAAGCAATTAAAAAGATTGATTGCTGAAAAGGATTTATATGATCCTATTCGTGTAAATAAAAACATGGAAGTAATAGATGGCCAACACACTTTACAGGCTAGAAAAGAACTAGATCTTAAGGTGCCATATATTATTATCAATTCAGATGACCCACTTGATGTTGCAAGACTTAATACAGGTCGAAAGAATTGGTCTATGGAAGCATACCTAAACCATCATTGTGCAAGACAGAAAAGAGATTATCAAATCTGTCGAAACAAAATGAATCAATATGGTATGAATGTTTCTGAAGCAATGGTTCTATTATTAAAACAATGCTCACTATGGAATAGAATTCGAACTGATTTTAAAACAGGTGAATTTCAAATTCCTGCAGGTGGTATTGAAAATACTGATCGTGTTGGTTCACAACTTATGCAGCTTCGAAAATACTTTTTAGGTATGGACGATACCAAACGTAGATTAAAGAGATCTATGGTTTATGCATACATTGTAGCTGATAAGCATCCGGAGTTTGATTTCAAGAGATTTAAAAATGCATGTGCATCAAAATCATCTTGGTTTTTATCGGGTACAAGCACCCATGATTATATTAAAATAATTGAAAAGATATTCAATTCAGGGAGGTCTAAAGCAAAAATAAAACTTGTTGATTTCTTTGAATCAAAGGAATATCAAGAACACTAAAAGAGAGGAAACATGAACATCAATAAATGGAAGTCATGCGCAGTTGATATTAATTCATACTGCATCATCAGAGCAATGGGTCAACAAGGCTTCAGGAGGCCTGGTTCAATGATTGCTAAATTAGTGGATGATGAGGTCAAAAAAATAGCTAAAAAAGAGAATAAAAGCTATCAATCAATGAAAGAAAATTTACTATTGCAGGGCAAAAAGCTCTTGAATGGTAAGTAGATTCGTAGGTTGGATGGTTAACCTTTAACCTAGAATTGAGAAAGGGCCGGGAGACTGGCCCTTTTTTTTACTTGCAATACCCCTTAAAATAATTATTAATCAATATTGTATTCCTAAGCCTAAATGAAATAAGTGGGGCTTTCAAAACACTTTATTTTCAACGAACAACGAACTCAAATTTAACTTTTATTAAAGGATATATTTGTGGAGATAAAAAGAACTGCTAAAAAAAGTAGTGAAGAAGCATTAGATCAGGCTTTGGATAAATTAGTTATAAGTTGCCCTAATAAAAAAACTTATGATGAAATTACAAGTTTAATGTTTCAGTTGTACTGTGGAAATGACTTTGGTTTAGGAAATTTTAATCTTTCTTTTCTCGATAAGATTGAGAAAAGATGGCAATCAGGCAGAAAGGCTGCAGCAGCTGCTAAAGGCTTAAAACTGGTTGTTAAAAATGCTTAGCCACGGTGTAAACATATTTCCATATCTTTTCCCGCATCGTGGTTATGCAAATGTCAAAAAGAACTAGTAGCTGGGTAGAAGCAACACTTTGGTTTTGTGATGCATTAGAGGGGAACGAACGAACTCAATTCATAGAAAATATAGAAGAACATGTGGAGCACGCAATGTTCATGAGATATCCTAAAACTCAAATAAGGAAATACAATGACTTGCTCTCCAGGCTTGTTAAAAAATTTGGGCATTAAATTGGCTATGGAACTTACTAAGTATAAAGAAGTTGCAGAACAAAGAATGTTTCAAGCGATACTAGTACAGGCTTTTGAAGATGCATTGAATCAATCTGCATTTAAAAAAGAAACTTATTGGAAGCAGGACAGCCACCTGTGGTTCATTGGTAATAGTAAAGATTTTCAAGATGTATGTTGGGGAGCTGAAATGGATCCTGATTTTATAAGACAGGAATATATAAAATTAATTAGAGAGAAAAAAGTTTTTTTTACTCAGACTCAGGTTTCCTGGTTACGGTATCGAGATTTGTATAAGAGATATAGAGCTGCGGGAGATAAGGAGTCGAGAAGAAAAATTAGAGAATTAATTATAAGAGAAAATTTAGATAAGTTAGCTTAGTCATGGTGGAAAAATAAAGGAGTAAACTCCGAGGGAAATTGATCGAGAGCTAAAAATGATAAAAACCCCCGGAGAATGAGTAAAATGAAATAAACATAATACAGCCTAAGTCTAACATAATACCGGCCACCGGACAAATATAAAAATTTCTCTATATAGATATTCTAGACCCCTGATCAATAAAAAGTACCCCAGGGGGTAAAAGAGGTGTCCCTGCTGTCCCTGTGATACTATTAATCAATAATACCAATGGTTTTAGTCTATTTTAGTGGTGTCCCTGTGGTGTCCCTATGGTGTCCCTCAGGGACACCAGTCTTGCGGGAACGCTATCGAAAGTTTTTGGGGGAGTTACTTTGTGATGAAATAATCTATATAGTAAAAATATGCGTGGAATAATATTTAAAACAGTAAAAGAAGGTTTCAGAAGACTTCATAAGCAACATAAGTCTGAAGTGGCAAGAAAAAAAAGAAGTCCAAATACTGCACCACCTGTAATTCCTATGGATCTTAAAAAAGCTGATTTCAAAAGAAAAATACGAGGAACTAAATTTATGACAGCTGCTGAGTATAAGGCAGCCCCTAAGTCAAAAAGTATTCCAAGAGGTGGTAGACCAAGAATATTTGGTAAAGCATATGCCTCTGATAAGAGAGGTAAGAGTATGCAAATTCCAATGATGACAAAGAAGCAAAGAGCTGCTAATCAAGAAGCAATAAGTCAATCGGTAAGAAAATTTATGAAAGATAAAATTGGAAGAAAAGCAAAAGGTGGTATGCAAAAAATGTTGCTTGGTGGTTTGCTTACTGCAGGTATAAAATCTGCTGCTAAAAAATATTTTAAGTCTAGTAATAAAACTCAGGACATTGTTAAAAAAAGTAAGGTATCAAGAAAAGATGCTAAGGCTGATGTTAAGTCAGGTATCAGAGATGTACTTAAAGGCAGACTTAAAGAAGAAAACAGAGCTTTCAACAAAGATAAATCTAATTTTTTAATTAGACGAAGAAGATTAATGACAATACGAAACCTTAACAAATTAAAATAATGGCAGGCCTTAAGAAAAAAGAATTAAGAACTGATTTAGATCTTACTCCAAAGCAAAAAATGTTTGTAGAGATATTAGTGCAAGAGTGGGGAAGTATAACTCAAGCAGAAGCCTTAAGAAGAGCTGGTTACAGCTGCAAGGATGAGAATAGTGCTAGATCTACTGCATCTCAATTATTATCAAGAAAAACATCTCCTCATGTAGCAAAATATTTTGATACACGTTTTGACAAAGAAATAAAAAAATATGAAAGTGATAACCTTCGAAGATTTAAAAGATTTGAAAGACTAGCAGATAAAGCCGAAAAAAAAGATCAGTATGCAGCAGCTATCAATGCTGAGTATAGATCAGGCCAACTTGCTGGTGCTTTCATTGATAGAAAAGAAGTAACTGTTACAGGTTTGGAGGGTATGTCACGTGAACAACTTGAAAAGAAACTTGAAGAGTTATCCCAAAAAATCGATGGGTATAACGCCAAGACAATTGAAGTTAAGTCAGAAGACGTTGAATCAGCTCAAGACGGCTAATTGGACTGATTGGTTAAATGCTTTTAACCAAGTACATAACTCTACAATCGTAACTGAAATAGGAACAATAAAGGTTGAGATTGATGGCAAGGAAGAAACGTAAAAGAAAAATTAAAAACAAAAAGATTATACCTTTGAACATTAAAAACTTAGGTAATGATATATCTGCTTATCCATTTGTAGAGATAGAATGGAGTGATATCGAGGGTGATGCAGGTTGGTCTGATACTAAAGATCTTAACAAATCAAAATTACCTGTATGTGTTTCAAAAGGTTATTTAGTTAGTCAAAAAGATGGTGTCACTAGAATATTTACTGATTACATAAAATCAAAAGATAAACCAACATTTGACAGCATTGGAAATACTACTATTATCCCAACATCAGTTATAGTAAGTATTAAAAAATTAAGTTAATTATGAGTACATCAAATAAGGAAAGTAGACTTTGGCAAAAAGTTAAAAAAGGACTTAACAATTGTTTTTTAACTCGCATAGAATCTAGCACTATCAACGGTATTCCTGATATTCATGGTGTTAATGAATCAAAAGTTTTTTGGATTGAACTTAAATCTGATGAAGCTAATTATCCTAAACTAAACAAGTGGCAAATAGTTTGGATTAATAAATATATTAAAGCTGGTGGTACTGTATTTATCTTGGATGAGACCCCTTCGAAGAGGTCTCTTAAACTGTACAGACCGGTGTCCCGTTTCACTGATCCTCGTTCCCTCGTCTCGTTTGCCTCGTTCTCGGCCCCGTACGACTGGCCCACGGTCCAGCGTAACCTGCTGGGATCCCTTCTACAGGAGGCAGCGTAGTCTCGTTTCCCGACCAGGTCTTTTTTTTACCTCTTATTGTTAGTTAGGCCTGGTCCGGTAACGAGAGCTCGTTCTCGTTTGAAAGAGAAACCTCGTTTCTCGTTTCTCGTTCAATGGCTGAGCTCCCCCGGCAGCAGCTCATGGCTGTGCCCAGCACAGGTTACAGCTGGTGCATAACTCTCTTGACAGATGTCCCACGATGTCGTATCGTTCATAAACAAAGGAGAAACAATGACAGTAGACTTTGAAGCACTGGATCTCGTTCGAGGCGAGAACAAATCTCGTTCCTACAACAAGAGAATCGATGAGCTCCAGCAGCAGTGCACAGGGCTCCGGGAGCTGGTAGCTGATGCTGTAGAGATGATAGAAAAATTAGAAGGCGACAGTAATTACTGTGCCTATGCAGATATCATAAAAGCAAGACTGAAGAAAATTTAGCTTGACATATATCCCATTAGGTCTTATGTAAGGTCTGCTAATTAACAAAGGAGAGCTATGAAGACTATAAAGATAGAAGTGAATGCCGGAGTCGTTACTGATGTAACGAACTTACCGGAAGGATACGATTACGAAATAGTGGATCATGATCTTGAGGATGAGAACAAACCACAGGATGGAAAAGTATATGCATTAACTGGCGCACGCGGTGACCGTTGCATTGCCAACGGTAACACATGGAAAGAGTCGGAGGTAAAAGATGCCTGAGGAAGTTCAAGAATGGTTCAAGAAAGATACAATTGCAAACTGCCTCGCTGAGTACGAGAAGCAAGAGCTAGGACTTATAAGTGACATTGCCAAGCATGGTTGCAGCGGAGGAGTTCCCGGACTCACTTACTACAGTGAAACAACTGCGTTCCATGATTACCATCATGGAGAGATATGGTCCCTGCTCAAGGAGCACGCTGATGCAGCTGGTATTCAGAATGGTAATATGTTAACCCACATATCCCGTGATCCAACCTCGCTGACAACTCTCGTTAATGATCTCGTTTGGTGGGCCGTAGAGATTCGGGCCCAGGAGCTGGTGGTAACAGCTGCAGGAGCTGCTGCTGGAGAACAGCAATGAGTTTAATTGTCGTTTACTTATGCCTTCTTTTCCTTGCACCAAGCTTTACATTAGCCTGCACAGGGATTCTCCTGCTGTCGCTCGTTGGACTAGTGTAATGCCGTTTCTCGTCTCGTTCTTAATAAGCCCAGCCGGCTGTAACCAGTGCTTTCCAGCTGAGCCTACACGGCAGGAACTCTGCGTGGTAAAAGCTGTGGGTTTGCCTTTCTAGTTTAGAATGATTCTAAAAGATAGTTGTTGCATTGATAGGTGGGATTTGATAAGACGTTCTTTCGGTTAGGGTATCACCAAAGGGATTAACCCAAAGCATACCCTTAACTTAACAAAGGAGTAAAAATGGGACTAGACCAACACGCACACCTACGAGGTCATAAAGTAAATTGGGATAAATACTTTGATGACGATAAGGAAGAAAATCAAAAGGTCTTCGTTTGGCGAAAACACGCAAGACTGCAAAAGTTTATGTCTGTAAAATGGGCAGAACAAAACCCAAGTGTAAAGATAGAGGGACACCTGCAACATTTAGGATTTAATGGCGACCAAGACGCACCCTGCTACATCACCGAAGATGTCGTAAAAGATTTAGCAGTTCAAATTAAAAAAGGTTATTCCGATTGCGTTGCACAAGACGGCTTTTTTTGGGGACAACAATTTCAAGAGGAAGCTGTGAAAGAGTACAAAGAGCAGGATATTAAATTCTTGAAGTTCTGCGAACAAGCTATCAGCGAAAAGAAAGTCGTTGAATATTGGTGTTCGTGGTAATGACTAAAGATAAAAAATTAGAGGCGACAAATGTCGCCTCGCCTCGTGTCAAGAGTTGGGCAATAGTTTTAGAATGGGAAAGACCTGACGGCACGTGGTACACAGAAACCAAAACCGATATACCCAATCGTGTTAGTGGACAAATAGATGATTACATTACGGAGTTAGAAAATGAAAAAAAAGAATGTCGCCTCGCCTCGTTCTCGTCAAGGAAGTAAGGAAGAAGATTATATTACAGACCTGCTGGGTCGGGCTGTGGAAAAGCTGGGTGAGGATTTGGAAAAAGGTAAAATACAATTAGAGGTAGAAAAGAATGTTAGTATTAATATTAATAAACTCAATAAACTCAATTAAAAAAAGATTAAAAAAGACTATTGCATTATTTAATGAGATGTAATAAGACAAGGTATCAATCATTAGATTGTGTAAATTAACTAACAAAGAGGTCTTAATGACACAAGCACAAAAAAGACTAAAGGTAGAAGAAAAAAAAATAGTTCTATCTTATGTCCAACTAAAGCTGAAAGCAAATCGACTATCTAAAGAGTTAGATACAATGAAACAAAACATTGTTGATTGCTTTGAGAGAACAAACCAAAACTTAATCATTGTTCAAGATGACAATGGCAATAGCTTTGGATTACAAAAAATAAATCGGAAAAGAAAAAAGTTTGAAACTGCAAACTTTAAAATTGCTCATAACGATTTATACAATAAGTTCACTACTGAATTAAATTATTCAGAGTACAAAGCAATAGGAGATGCAAATGCCCAATAATGATTTGATTAATATTGCAAACGTATTAAGTGAACGATTGAACAACAACACACCCACATCACTTTCTGATATGGTGATTGACAATGGTACAAAGAAACAACTCAACTACGAGATTATGTTTCAGTTGTTAATGGGCGAGTGTGAAAAGCACATACTCGAAAACATTGGCAACCCTTGTGTTGACGAGTTCAAGGACAATGTACTAAAGAAGTTTAGCACACTAGTTCAGGCACTACACACAACCGAATAGTTAATTATGAAACCAATGGCGCGTTTGCGCCATTGGTGTATCCACACCACACAAGGCTCATACAAATCACATACAGGATTTTACCACGCTACCATCTCAGTTCGCGTCTGAAAACGTGGCTTTTTTGCGAAAGAGGTTTACAAAGCAAGATATACAAATATACTAGGGACCCAAACGGTATGAATATTGAAAATCTTACAGAAGAAGAATTAAAAGATTCTATCCTCCAAAAACAATTACAGTGGATCAAGTTATGCCAGGATAATTTTATTATTTTTGCAGAAACTGTTTGGCAAGATTTTATATATCGTAAAACAAAGGACCCAAAGAAATGGGGGCACCATCAAATTATTGCAGAAGCTTTTCAAGAAATAGCAGATGGAGATGAAAAGAGGCTCATCATCAATATGCCACCACGACATACTAAATCAGAATTTGCATCTTATTTATTCCCTGCTTGGTTTATTGGAAAGTATCCAAAGAAAAAAATAATGCAGGTATCACACAACGCTGAACTAGCTTCAAGGTTCGGTAGCAAAGTTAGAA
>JAAHTH010002073.1_pt1 | contig 16069 bp, 10 predicted proteins | sample 6116091 | NCBI WGS metagenome assembly JAAHTH01 (sample SAMN13939990, study PRJNA603662) | sponge metagenome | isolation source: marine sponge | host: Mycale hentscheli | place: New Zealand | collected 2006 | reverse complement strand
AGCAAAAAAAATAATAATAATGCGAAAGCGATAAACCGCGAAGTAATTCATTTAGTTAAAACTATAAATTTAAAAGAATACGTCCACGAAAAGTCTGGTTTTAAAGGATTATCGTCTTAATCATATAAATCAAATCTAATGATATTTAACGATTTTTCTTTACCCTCCTTTAATGTTATATTATTATCAAAAGTAACATCTGTATTTTCATATAACTATAAATAGGAATACTCAACATTAACGGGAATTGAAAAACTTTGATTTAAACTAGAGCATGGATACGTTTGAGGAAACTCTTAAGATTTTAAAAGCATTATTGTAGTACCGATAATGTTAACAGGCACATCTGAATTAAAAGCACCACTAGTATTAACAAACACTTGATTTGAAGGAGATAAGCCAAGCATATCATAGATTTAATTAGCCTTTTCATTGGCACTTCGTATAAATCTTAAAGAACCACTAGAAATTGTAAAAGTTAAAATATAATCTTATAAAACATAATTAAACGTATTGTTTGCGGTGGCGGCATTTAAAAGCTGGCATATGGTTGTAGCTAGTTAATTGATATTATAATATTTAATTGGCAACGTAATTGTCTAAGTATTACCCGCATTATATGAAAAACTCAATACGTTATTATAAGACTCAACATTTTTAAACTATTGACTGAAACTGGCCGATTGTAAAATAATACGGTTATATTCTATTTAATATGGTGTTTAATAAGTAATAGTATTTCCACTTAATGTAGAGTTGTATTTTCCAATAATAAAGGATCCCTGTGTTTCGTTTTTACCTGGCATATTTAGTGATTATATAAAACAAAAATATTTTATTTATTATTTAAAATGCAACAAGAATTACCAGAATAAGAAATTGACTACCTAAAGGCTGAGCGAATTGTGTAAAAGAAATTGAAATAAATCAAATAATAAAATGAAAATTTAAATAGAAGTAAACTTGAAGGCATTTATCCATTCTGTTTTAGTCATTGCGCAATAGGAAATTCAAGAGCTGGGAAAACACAAGCCTTATTTAATATGCTCTAGGATGATTCAGGTTATAAAATTTTGGATCGTATAGTATCCGGTTAAGACATTTACATCATATCGCCTACATCTAAATTAGATAATTCAATGGGAAAGGTTATTAAACACTTGAATACTAAATATGACGATTTTGGTTAGGATTAACTATTTGAAGATGTAGATTAAGGAATACAAAAGGTGTAAAATCGTATGAAAGAGTAAATTTTATAAAAACAAGATAATAAAGAGATTCCATATTTATTTGTGATATTCGATGATTGTATTTCATAATTTAAAACTTAAAACTTTTAATCATTCGTTGAGAAATTAGCAACACAAGGAAGGCATTATAATATCAATTTTTGGATAGCTAACTAATCGTATAAATAATTAAACCCTACTATAAGAAGAAATATCACACACTTTTCAATTCATAATATTAACTTATAAACGGAATTATAATCTATAAGTGAAGAATTAAGGTCCAATGGGATGAGTACGAAAGACATGTTATAATTAGTATAAAAAATAACAGGGTAAGATTATTAATACCTACTGATATGTTAATTAAGAAAGCCACATGAGAAATATTTATTAAACGGAAATGAGATAATATTATTTTGAATTATTTATTTTAACACTAAATATGAATACTGTAACGTGTAAGGACTTCTTGGAGTAAATTCAAAGTAAGATTACGGCTGAAGAATATTAAACATTAACAAAAAATAAATTAGATTATGTAGAGTTGAGTTAGTACTTAGTGTGTTGTAATTATAAATTTATATCTAAACAATTATTAGAAAGATATTAAATAGATATGAAACCATTTTATATTGAATATTTAGTCGCCAAAGCTTATGTTTTAAAAATAGATCGTCTAACTGTATGAAGATAATAATTTAAAATTAATCATTTTTTTATCTTACTAAATATGAGTGACTTATAAAATCAATTAGGCATAAATAATTAAATAAATTTCAGTACGGAAGAGTCGTTTCCTGTAGGTAGTATTATTTCAATTTATAGTGAATTAAGTAGTTTTGATAATGGTAGATATTTATTATGTAACGGCTAAGCATTTGATTAAAACACATATCCTGAGTTGTATTTAATATTAGGTAGCAATTAAGTACCAGACCTAAGGGGTTAATAAATTAAAATGAAGTCGGATGGAAGCTCATTATAATTAGGTTAATTAGAGTTAGCATAAGTTGGTGAATTTAATTTTACATAAGCAGAACAAACTTTAAACACCAATACTCAATTACCATCTGATTTTTCAATAAATTTAACAGGAAATACATCGACTGTAGATTTAGACCACACACATAACATGTATAATGCTACTGGGGCATACGGACCCCTTCTTGTAGAAAATGAAAATTAAGGCTTAAATTTAGATGCCGGTGGGGGAGATGACGGCAGTAATTAATATGATGTAAAATTCAATTCGTTTTCTCTTTCTAGGTCTGGTTCAAGAATGTAAACACAGGGGATGGATCAAAATTAAACACATTCGCATACTGTAAATTTAAGTTCAACCGCATAAGATTTGAGTCACGCACATACACTGACAATTCCTTCATAATCTTAAACTATTAATAGCGGTTTAGAAACGAGAGTTAATACTATAAATATTTCATTCTATATAAAAGCAAAGAAATCATTAAGCGGTACAGAAAGTTCATTACCATTAAACCCTGATAGAATAACCCTGGGGAATAAATCATTAATTCAATAATCAAATTAAGTGTTAAGTAATACTGATATTAATCTTTAAAATATTTATCGTATAACTGGATGTCTAGCACCATAAAATAATTTCGATGTAGCCACTAAACTATACGTAGACTAATCTATAAATATTGATACCTAAGGGATATTAACACTATTTACAAATGCAGACAATATAGTACGAAGTGATTTAACAAGCGATTATTAAACAGCAGATACTAATCTATAAAATACTTTAACAACAAACTATTAAGCAGCGGATACTAATCTATAAAATTAAATAAATGTTCTATAAGCAAATACAGTTGATGAGTTAATAAATGGTACTAGAAAATTGAGTTTAAGTTCTACTGGAATTCTTTCCGAGACTGGATTGATATAAGTTGATTTTGATAATGTTTAAGTTACTTCAAGTTATGTGCCAAATACCAACAGTTCATTAACTAATAAACTTTATGTAGACTAATAAATATAAAACACTACTTCAAACAGGATATAAGACAATGCTTCAGATTATATTGAAATAAATAATAATCAAGCAAATACAGTCATCAATGGAAACACCGAATTTTAAGTTACATCTAGCGAGTTGATATTTAGCAATACTGTTAAAAATCCTATATCATACAGCAATACGGTAAGCAATACAGAAATCAATTAAGATCGAAATTTGATTACAAGAGACTACTTTTACACATATAGAAATTAATATTTATAAGCAACATTTTCACGAGACCCTTCTTAAAGTAATACGGAAAATAATTTTGCTATATATACGTAAGAGTAATGGTTTAGAAACTTTTCTCAAGACGATAATTATGTGTTAAGACCTAAAAGTGATTGTTTCAATACTATAGTAAGCAGTAATAATGAAAACCCTATTTCGATGAGTAATTCTGGGGGCTATCAAAATATTACAGTTTCTGAAACAGGCTGGTACAAGTCAAGTTTTTAAGGTACCTTTAGGTTAGCTAATATGAGTGGATCTGATTGGGAAAATTATGTTTTATTCTCACGTTAATATGGTATTGATTAAAATAATTCAGCCGAGCCAAATCGTACGAATACTTTATAATTATCATTTTGTGAAACAGGCAGTACCTCAACAGAAGAGTCTTTATAATGGAGTAGTTAAAGTATATTCCCGTTAAGTAATGCGATGATTTTAGGATAAACCACTACTCAAAACAATTCATTATCTCCTTCATTTGACGGTGAGACGATAAGCCTTTAGGGTGCTGAAAAAATCGTATATTTAAGAACTGGCAGAAGATATGCGTTAATCTTTCCGACTTTTAGTACAAATTCTAGCGACCCTACTACACACTCAAACAATAAAATTTACCCAATGGAAGCCCATATATTAATAACCAAATGCTGAATAATATTATTTTAACTTTTTTTTAAAACTACTAAATATAATAAATGATTATCGGGGGTGCTATTGTTGCAGAAGAGATCGTGAAGGATTTGATTTTGCCAGCATTTATAACAAGTGAAGTGATTGGCGGTGCTTCGATTGCCGGTGGAATTACGACAGCAGCCGTCGTTGAAGAAGTAAAATAATAAGAAAGACCGCCCAATATGACATAATAAGAATTTGATAATATTTCTGAAGACAACGAGAATTTCATGGACGATTTAGATTAAGCATTCCCTAGTAGAGAATAAATTGTAATAGAGCCATGGGAAATGCCAAATATAGAACACTTACCAGATTTAATAGATATTCAAGAGGCAAATAATTAAAATGATTCAATCGATCTCGCGTAAGAAGAATTAGATTCGTTTATAGAATAAATAAGATAATAATAACCAGAAATATAAGGTATGGACCCACCTGGACCTGATGGGGGAAATCCTGATCCAAGACCATAATAACCTATTATTGAAAATATTGCTGAATAAGTGGTTAGAAATATACCTTAAATTATCAGTAATAAAAAGGAAGAAAAGGAACGAGAAAAAGAGCCTGTTTAAGACAATCCATTAACTATTAATATTAATGAAATAAAGGCTGAGGCTAAAAGAAAATAAAAAATCGAGCCGCATGATGTATATTCAAGGACTTTAGTAATGAAACCTAAAATTAATACCCGTAGATTATAGTGATATTGAAATATTTAATTAATTATTATTTTTTTTTTAAAACTACTAAATGCTCACTAGTAAAGGGTCACTCGACCGGAAAATGTTCCCCACTAATATTATATATACGAAATAGAATCTCTAGAATGCGGATTCAGTCGTAAACAGTTCAAGCACATTTAGAATTTAATTTAAAGAATCTGATTTTGGCTAAGATTTGGTCGATATTGCTAATACTTGTTTATGCTTTGAACTTGATATCCCAAACACAGCAAGTTAATTGAATGCATAAATTTATAACGATGATGTACAAAATATTTTCCATGTGACGCAAATTTCACTTCAAGGATAATCGCTTAAATTAATGACTGATGACACGACTGATTCAATTGTACATAGGTTTATGTCTAGATACGGATAATCAGATAAAAAATAATTAGGAGGTACTTAAAAAGAAGATATGGATGCGATTTATGCATAATATTCGGTCGAAGCGGCTTCAAAAACCGGCCTCTAGGGTGTTAGCCAAACTCACTTCACTCCAGCTGCTTATATTTAGGATACTGAAAATAGAAAGAAATTAAGACTTATGAAACGTTAATATGATTTGAATGTCGGAACTGGTGTATTTACGTCAAAACCAGAGGATTCTCCTACTAAAAATTATTGTGTAAAATTAGGCGACCTTTGTCCTGAGCTATAGAATTTTAAATATTGTTCGCCAAAGCTCTTTTCTGGGTCTGGTTTAGAGATTTCAGTTAAATTGCTAGATTCAACAATCTGTACTAGCCCTTTGAATTTAGTCGCTGTATTTACTGATGATACGGCTTGTGGAGAAAAATCTGTAATTTTAAAAATTCGTAATGTATATATGTCAGTTGTCCATATGATGAATACAGCAAATATGCCATTATAAAAACAAATTCCTTATATGACCTTTAACCATATTAGAAAGACCTTTAATGCTGGCGAAACGAATTATAATTAATCGTTTAGTTTGGCTGGTTAAAACTTTTTAAGAGGATTCGTTGTCTGTCATACCCCTTCAAATAAATTGACTGTTCTAGAAGAAAATAAGGGTTAAAGTGTTGTTATTCCAGCAAAGGCATCATGGGAGACTGTTATGGCACCTTTTACTACCGGATAGAAAAACTATGCTTAATTTATTGATATTGACAAGTATAATGTTTAGGTAGGTTAATCTGTTTTCCCCAAAAGCATGCCACCTATTAGTACAAATGCTTAATCACTTTAAATTGCTGGATAATTCTCAGAATAAATGTTCGGGATGCCTCTTGGCGTTAGCTTGGAAAAATTCCTTACGACTGATTATTTCACATATATCCCTGTTAATTAATTAGTATCTGGCGGGGTTTAAATGTAGTTGTATATCTCATATCTATCAGCTAAAACTGGGTTTGACATGAATATATTTGCTGTCTGTGATAAAGTAATTGAGATGTCCGATTCTATGTAAATTAATATTCAATGAGTAACTATTATTATTATTATTAAACTATTTTTTTAATTCATATAAAATGATATATAGCGAAAACGATCTATCAGGATCTCAATAATTTATTGTATAATTAAGTCAATCACATATGGATGCTGAAGATATAGCGTCACGTATTAATACACTAGAGAATCTTTGTTAATTATACGATACAGCACCAGAACCATTGAGATCATAAGTATTATCACTAATTAAAGAAAATATTAAATTTGCAAATGATAAAGGAGTTGATATATCCCGCACATTATCCAAATTCTTTGTTATGAAGGATTAAAATGCTATATTTGATAATATAAAACATTTATCTTAAGATGTTATACGCGATGAGTGATTATTAAATTTTATTTTTATTCATATCTTAAAATGGCTCGTGGTTGCTATCTTCTATAATACAAAAAGAATAAATATGCGAAATTTGGTCGTGCTTCTAATTTAAAGTAGCGGCTGAAACAATATAAAGGTTATTCACCAAATGGTAAAAATTATAAACAACTAATGATATTATACAGTAATAATGAAAATAAATTAGAATCGCTTATACATAAATACTTAAGTAAAAAATACAAACGCATAGGTCGTCTTGAAATCTTTAAACATAAGCAATAGGATGATACACTGGTCGATGATTTATTTTAATTCATATAGAAACCTAAAATTATGAAGTATATCACTAAAATTAAACAATGTATAAAATTGTGACAACAGTCGTGAACCATAAATGTAAATAACTAAATGTATAATATACTATAATAATAATAACTTTAAAATAAAATATCTACGACCACTGACCATAATTAATAACAGGTTTTATTTTTTTTTATTATATACATAAATGGTAGAATCTAAAATTACAGGGAAAAAACTTGAATTTGTCAACGCCCTCAAATCGGCTTTTGACGGACTAGACGGTAGATCTAAAGTAATAAAAGAGCTGTAAAAGGGCAATAACGTGTCATCCGCAGATATACTCGCATTAACTGGAAAATAGCTGGATGGAGCGAATTAAAATGTAATCCCAGAACTAATGAAATAATATAAAGAGTTTATTATCGACGATTAAACATAAGCAGATACCACATCTATCACTACTAAGTAAATTAAATCGGTAATATAAGATTAAAATTTAAATGAATAAATAATAGAAACTATGAAAAAACACTCCACTGATGAATATGCTAAACTAATAGACTTAATAAAACAAAACACACAAGAGTCTAAAGCATAAATTAAAAAACTATATTCTAAATATAATACAATCGAAAAGGTAAATCGTATATTGTAAGATAAATAAGTATTAAAGCTATTAAATGTATATTAATAAAAATTGCGAGATTAAGTAGTTAAAAAAAAATGAGGAATCTCTCATACTACTACCTTGCATTATTTTCAAACTTAATTTTCGATAATAGGTTAAGAATTTTTTTATGACCCATTACTTGATTATTATGTATCAATTTTATTCAATATAGTTGTCTATTATTATAATGTGTTTACTTACTATTCATTAATATGCTATAACCTATTTTATTGTAATTTTAATAATATACCCAAAATTGTAATAACACTAGTCAAAATAATAGATATATATCCGGGAATAGTTTATGCTATCTCTAATTCTTAATTTTATGATTCCATTTAGAGACTTAATAATTAAATATAATTAAATATTATTATAAAAGCTATAAATATAAATGTCTGAACATAACGAATAACCTTGTGATAAAACAATTGAACATAATGCAACTGATATATGTAAAAAATGTTAACGCTATAAACCAATGTAAGAGACCCGTTTAGGACCTGATGAAAATAAAGCCGTTCGTTAAAAATGCGTAACTGTTAAATGTTCGACTATGAAAGATGCAATGTATCAAGTTAAAGTATTAGGTTAAATTATTGATGAATTAGGTTAACCCGATAAAGATTACAGATTAAAGGAGTTTAAATTAAAACCAATTGAATTACTTGAACAGATACACACACGCGTATTTTGGAAATCAATGTTGTTATAGGGCAATATAATCGATAAATTGAATGCTTTAAAACTTACACTATAATAAGAACACGATATTATATTGAAATTTAATCCTAAAAAACTAATGGTACTTAACACAAGATATAATAAATAAATGATTAAGGCAGATAAAGCTAAGCTACCACCAAAAGTAAAACGTTAAACAAATAAATAAGTAATGTAAAACTAACTCGATGAAAATGCTTAAGTTAGAAGTACATCAATTTGAATGACAACAGTCGTTAATAAAATGAATAATGAAAATATAAATTAATACTATATAATAAGAACTTTAAAAATATAAAACAACTACGACCACCAACCACTTTAAATAAGAATAAATATTTTTTTAATTGCTATAAACTCATGGGTAAATCTAATATTATAAAACGTACCGCTAAACTTCAATTATCCCTTTTAAGCGACAGTGATTCAAATAGTGATACAGATGATGACTTTTAAATTGATAATAAGATATAAACAGCTTAATTAATTACTAATCAAATATCAATCAATAATGGCAAATATATAGACAGAATGATTAAAAAACGCGATCTTAAACATAATGCGAAATAAGCAATTAAGAGTATGTATGTATGATGGCAACAGTCGAGGATCAATTTATTTTAAGTGATATTTATATTATAGTATATATAGTTTAGTTTATTTTTTTTATATTAACGACTGTAACCACTATTGTATTAATTTATTTTAAGTATTATTTTATATATAAATGGTCGAAACTGTATAAGCTAAAATATAAGTGAAATTAACCCCGTGTAAATCTGAGCAATAAGACTGCAAATATATGATAAAAATTGGGAATAAGAAAATTGGTTTTGGTTAATATGGAGCGAGCGATTTTACGATTCATAAAGATACAGAAAGAAAATAGCTGTATATTAATAGGCACTAAAAGATTGAATAAAGGTTTTGGGATATGAAAGATGCAATGAATTATTTTACAAGGTCATTTTGGAGTCGTTATTTATTATGGGAGTTGGATAATATATACAGCGCGATTGAATATTTACATGCCAATACAAATATGTAGATCACGTATACTAAATCAACTATAGATAAGCATTAAAGATTATTAAAAAAATTGGCTATAAATAATGCTAAATGAATGAATATAGAGTGCTCCTCCATTTGGAGAGGCCCCTAAATATCTTATTTTTATGTAATTATTATACATTTTATGTTTTAACTTAAGCAATACTATTATAAACAATATACAATAATATGTAATAATCACAATCACTTATCCAATACGTTAATGACAAACAATTAGATATTCCACAAGAATTTAAGTAGTAATTTATTTATAATTATGAACATAGAAATGAATGGATATCCTCAGAGTTTGTATTTACGTGGTTTAATTATAAACGATACTAGAATTTGACTGATGAGTTATTAAAATTAACCGAAGGTGTTCACTATAAACTTGCTACTGGTAATTGCCGTAGCGAGATTTCAAAATAACATGGGGGTTAAAATAAGAAAATTTACCTGATTTCATAAAGGGGTATTAAATCGCTATTGATGACTGTTAATAAATAATGCCGTGAATACTATATTGAATTAGAATTGATGTTATTTGATTATATTAATACAGTTTAGTCTTAGACGTAAAATAAGATTAATTAACTTGCAATTTAAATGGAATAATAAACATAAGTTATATTGAATTGTACTTTAACTAGGGATCTATAAAAGGGGCTTTATAATAACTATAATATAATAGACTGTAATTCATTTAAATAACCAGCAGAAACTAATAGTAGATTATTTGATTAAGTTATTAATAAGTAAGGAACATTTACTGCGATGTTTGATAATGTTGTAAAGACATTTAAATTTGAAGATTAACCTAGAAATATTATACACAGCTCAGGAAATATAAATCATATAGTTTAATGTGCGTGTGGTTAATATAATACAGCATATCATTGGATAACTAACAATAATATCGATTACTATAATGTAGGTTCAGAGTGTATTAAATAATGGAACGGTTAAATTTAATAATGTTAAAAATGTAGTAGATCAATTAAAAGAACTGGTTAAACCATATGTAGTAAATGTAGAACTACTCAAGATAAAATAAACAAACTTAATGGTATGATATTAGATTTATAATCATAAACAATTGATCAAAAGGGTAAATATTAGTATTAAACAATTAAAATAATTATGAATGATTTCATGTATATATAATATCTTAGAGATAAACAGGTTGGTAAATATATCCTTACTTATGTTGATAAAATTAAATAATTATAATAATAAGTTAAGCAATTATAAGAAGAATGAATGATTATATACAATTGAATGAATGAATAATGTTAAATAATAAAGTTAAATAATAAGAGTGTGGGTGATTTACCCACGTAGTATTTTAAGAATAATAATATTTTTTTATGTTATATTATCGCGGTATTTATAATCAATTTAAAAAGACTATATATAAAACATCAATGAATCTATAAGAATATTTAGAAAATTATGTATCATTACATTAAGATATTATTAAAACGCATGTATATATGTAAAGTAATTAAGAAGAGTTTATTTCAAGTCATTAACTATTCGATTAAGTATTCCGGCATAAAATTAAAAAATACATATAATTCACCGATTTAATCACAAAGAAACTTACTTTAAATGAAGAGTATAAGATATAAGATAATGCGTATTTCTTATAACCAAATGAAATATATCAATTAATGAATTTAGTATTTAAATAAGGGCTCACTGATATGATAATACGCACTTTTATGTATTAATATAGAAATAGATAATGAATGGTTTCAGTCGCAACCGCTTAATCAATATTTTAAGTTATAGTTTATATTATACAGTTTAAGATTTATTTTTTTATATTAACGACCACCAACCAATTAATTAATTTAATTTATTTTAATATTCTGTATAAATATATATAATGCCATTTAAGATTTCTGAAAAACCTAAACACTATATCGATTATTCTTGTTATAAAAACTTTATGAAGCTCATTGCTATTACATTTAAAAATATGTCTGTACTCGATGCTAAGAAGTATTATAAATAGAACTATAAATCAATCGGAGTTGTAATTGAAAAATAGCCCTTTGATATTGACGGCGATGATATTTACGTATAGCTTGTCGATCTTACGTCTAGCCCTAAAAATCCAGTATTTGTTGAATTTGAACATTATACCCTTACATTTGATTGTATTAAATATAAATTAAAAGAATAAGAATAAATTTAAAAATTTGAAACTGAATGTAAACGGTTTGAATGAAATATTAAATGAATGTTATATTATTTTTTTTCTATATATAAATATGGATTTGAATTATTACGATATCATTGAGCTGAAATAATATCATACGCAAATATTAAACGAGCATAGGGATAAACTCATCGAGCAATTATAATATACCATATCATTAGAGTAACAGTATAATGACAGCACTTCAAATATGATTATTTAAGATTGTAAAAATAAAATATAATCATTAAATAATAACCGGTGATGAATATATATATCTATTTTTTATGATATAACAGTTCAAAAATAAAATCGACTTAAAGCAATGTATTATAAATCATATATAAATCGACATATATAAATGACTACTATTAACAAACGCGTTAGAGTATACACACGCAAGATCGAATAGAGCAAAGCATAATTATGGGCTATCGTAAAGCTTTATTAAACAGAGTTGAAATGGACCAGTAAAATCGAGGATATGTATGAGTTCGTATAAACAATCAACGACGATACACCCAAGAAATTATAAGTTAAGAAAGAAAAAAAGGTCAAGGCTCCTAAAGCCAAAAAATTAACCAAGAAGTAATAAATTGAATTTGATAAAGCTTAAAGATTGATTGACAATCCAATTATTATGGAAACTGGCTGCATTAAATTCTTGAATCATTTATAAATGAATTCTTATAAATATATTGCACATCTTACAACCTAAACTAACCAAGAATTTATTAATCACGTACATAGATTCGGCCCCAAGGGTTTTAAAAATTTGAAAGATGATTTTAAAATAAAATAAAAAACATTAAATATTATCAGTAAAACAAGTAATATTGATTTTATTATGATTAATGTATAAACTAACATGGTATATAGATGTAATACACCTTTTGTTTATTTAGCGTAAAAAACTATTTATTTCAATGGTACTGAGTAAGAGTATATCGATAATCAACGTAATGAAACTTCTAAAGATAATGTATAGATTAACGCTATGTTTGAAACTATTATTTATGAGTAATAATGTAAATAAGAATTCTAATATGAATAAGAATTTGAATCTACTAGATCATGCTCTAATAATGATGAATCTGATTTTGATTTTGATATTGATAATATGTAGTTTGGATCTGAATACAGCGATGATGAAGAGTGGTCTAATATGATTGATTAACCCTTAATTAATGAGAATGATATTATATAAGAGATTTCTCAATTATAATCGTTTATTTATGAAGATTTTAATATCATTGAAGAAGAGTTTAAATGCGAACAATAAGTATAAATTAAAAGTATTAATAATCAATTCAATATCTATACCCTTAGTATTTATAAAACACTTCAAAATTTACAGTAATTTAAATAAATATTTATTAAACCTTTCAAAGTATTATAATATATATAAATGAGTCTAGGATTAGAATAACTGTTCAAGAGCAAAACTCAAAGCAAGAAAAGTTTATTGTGGAGTTAAATTAAAGATATTGGCAATCCATAAAATTTAAAATGGAGTACTAAAATGAATGTTATGTAAGATTATATCAATTAATATTAATTAGAGCAATAAGCATAATCAGTTACATATTCAAGAAGATAAGCACGTGATATTGAATTATCTACTGGGTTGGTAGAGACTATAATAGCATTTATTAAAACTAAGAATGCTGGAGATATTATCCGTGTAAATGATTAGATATTTAAAATAACAGGAAATATTAGGAATGATTAGTAACGGATATTCGAAATGGTTTACAACGGCGAAGACCTGTAATTAGATAATATTGAAACCTAAGATGTATAACCTGAAGAGAATAATTAAGTATATCGTTATGGTGATGTAAATTGTCTCTTAAACCCTATCAAAGAGTTAATATAAAAAAAGTACATAGCAAGTGAATCGGTATCTACTAAACGGAAATTATAAACAATCCTTAATAAAATATAAGTTATATAACCAGTTTTTGAAGAATAAGGGGCAACACCAGATTTAATATAAAGATTAGCAAATATAACCAATAGTAAGATATCTATATATGAGGTTATTACTTAATAAAAATAAACATATAAATCAAAATCAAAGGTCGCAAGAGACTATAAGTTTAAATTCTAAAATATATCGCTAGATCATGTGACGATATGGTCTGGTAATAGTGAGGAATAAATCATTGATAATATATATGAAAAACAATAATAATTAATTAATAATGGATAAACTTTTAAATACTAAATGTGTGATAATTACTTAGTAAAATTAAATGATGGTATGAATGTATACACCAGTTAAGAATATAATAATTTAAAAAGGGCAGAATAATCTATCAATGATATTACTAAAGACTTTGCTATTACACTACCTTAATGTGTTTATATAGACGGTTATATGTAACCTAACCCTTAAATAGACTTTATAAATTCATCCTTATAAACAGCTGGTGTAATATTATTAAAAAATACAAAGATTTCTAGCAGTTAATTATGCCATATAGATATGAAAAAGGCTTATAGTTAACATATAAATATCCCTTAATAATACAAATATGGAGTACCTTATATTACAGATTTTAGAAAGGTTAGTAGCACTTAATTTGCGATAGAACATAACGGTTTATATCAATGCGTAATTACTAATATGAATCCCGTAATGAAAGCAATATACGGAGAAAACAATACATAAATACTCTTCAGTGGAATGATATAATACCTATTAGATAATAAAGCTTAGATTCAAGTCATATGCGGTATGTATGGTCGCAAAGATATTAAAACACATGATTAAACAGATTAAATTACATAATAAAATTTACCAGAATGTTTTAAATAATATTGTGGAAGATCTGCTTATTATACTGCCTTTAGTAAATATGGTATTATTCAAAAAGATGTTAATTAAGAGTCTATATATTGTCCAGATAAATAATTAGCACGTATTATTAGAAATAACATAAATTATAGAATGTAAGAGTTCGATACGAATCATTATACAATTGAAAATCGAAATGAATATAAATTAAGATTCAAAACTAAAATACATGTATACTCCTATATATTATAAATGTAACAAATGAATATGATGATTTAATTACATAATATGCGAATGGACAAGGTAGTATTACTATGCGGAGATGATATCTATTTCGAAAAGCATGAATTCACATTGACAAATATATTTAGAACGAAAGGTAAAAATAACTTCGAAATATTAAAAGCTTAAGCAGATAAGAAATATTTAAGACAGCCGTATCCGTTATAAAAACCATTAATATACGGTTAAGAATAAAAAGTTCAACATATGTTATAATTACATCAAGGTCCAGGAGGTTTCGGTAAAACTTTCAAATAACTAACAGATATCGGAAGTATTGGTATTATTTATACTACACTCACAAATGCGTTAGTAGATGACCAAAAACAAACCATCACACAGCCTAAATGTTACACCACAGAGATGTTAAAGATAGAGTTACATAAAAAGACTATTAATTGTTAAACTTTAGTTATTGATGAGTGCTCTTTACTTACTGTTAATACCTTAATATAGCTTGAAGAATAACTTTAACATGCTAAAATATATGTATTAGGAGACGATTTATAAATTTAAGGTTAGGACGGTTAATAAATATTTTAACATGATTACGATATTATATTTGATGAATCTCATTATACAAAGGACTATAGAGCTATCAATTGTTTAAAATTATAGTAAGTTAAATAAGCAATTAGAACAGATATGCGATTAGGTATGTCTGAGAAAGATATATTTAATAAACATATAAAACCAAACTCTAATAGATAAACTCATAGATAATTTATATAAGATTATAATAACAGACAGATGATTGTTACATGTTCAAATTTAGTAAAGGATACTTATACAGAACTATTATAAGATCATTAAAAATACAGAGTTTAAAGATAATTTATTCATAATGGTTAGAAATACAATACAGGTTAAATATTATATCAATTACCTGTATAATTTGATTTCGTATAAGATAGTAAAAATAAATCACCTAAACTAAAACTATAACACGCATTTACTTGTCATAGTCTTCAAGGTATGACTCACAATAATAAACTTATAGTTACAGCACCATAAAATCATGAAGTGTTTACTGGTTATTGTTATACAGCATTATCTAGATTAACAAAAATTTCAGATTTATATACGTTAATGTTCTGATTAAACGGTATTTGAACTTTAGGCGGGCCAAATACCTTTATTACGAGACTATTATATTACATTAAAAATAAATTAAAATATTTTTTTGTTTCGCGGCATTGCTATTATACACCTATTTTAAATATTATACTTCGCGGTATTTACTTTTATATAAATATTTTTCGGCTTCGCTATTACCCCCTAAATGAATTACTTCGCGGTTTATCGCTTTCGCATTATTATTATTTTTTTTGCT
>JAAHTH010002072.1_pt1 | contig 16084 bp, 23 predicted proteins | sample 6116091 | NCBI WGS metagenome assembly JAAHTH01 (sample SAMN13939990, study PRJNA603662) | sponge metagenome | isolation source: marine sponge | host: Mycale hentscheli | place: New Zealand | collected 2006 | reverse complement strand
GCCGCTGATCGAGTGCGCTGCACAACCGACGGCTGTAACTGCGTACCGAAGAACGGTCTCGGCTGGTGCAAGCGCTGCTGGACTCATCATCGCAGTACGAACAGCGACGAGTACCAAGCACGACGACGAGAGCTGCAGCCAGTCGTTCACGGCAGTCGCAAGCGGTACGAGAAAGGCTGTCGATGCATCGACTGCGTGACTCGCGAGTCGCAGTATCGAGCCGAGTGGCGGCTGCGAACGGGTCAGACGAAGCAGAGCCGAGTGCTGGGAGGTGAAACATGAAGGATCGAATCATGGATCTCACCGCGCTCGCAGGTCTGATCTTCGTCGGCTGGGTGATCGTCTCCCGCTTCCACGTCGTGTACGACAACACGGTGTGCTGGACGTCGTGCTAGACGACTTCACAGCGTCTCTGACGGTCGCTCTCGGGCTCGTCTGATCTCGACACGTTCGAGCGGCGAGCAGCCGCCCCAGACACCGTGACGTTCGGGCATAGCGAGCGCGTGTTCAAGACACTCGTCGAGAACTGGACAACGGCGACAGACTGCGCGCGCATCCTCGAAGTGCGGCTGCTCGGGATAGAACCGATCGACGCTCGAATGTCGGCACGCAGCGTCGATCATCCAGCTCACGTCACGCCGCATCACCCGTCACGGTAATCGCCGGAGCTACGCTCGCAGGCGATGACGATCAAACCAGGCATCCGCAAGACAGCAATCGCTGATCTCGTCCAGCACCCGTCGAACCCGAGACAAGGCGACGTCGGCGCGATCATCCAGTCGATCGAAGCCAACGGCTGGTACGGCACGCTCGTCGCGCAGATCTCAACGGGTCACGTCCTCGCAGGGAACCATCGACTACAAGCCGCTCAGCATTGCGGCATCGACCGAGTGCCCGTGCATTGGGTCGACGTCGACGACGACACCGCGAACCGCATCCTGCTCGCCGACAACCGCACGACCGATCTCGCCACATATGACGACAGCGCACTCGCTGATCTGCTCGTTGAAATGGGCAAGGCAGGCAACCTCGAAGGCACGGGCTACGACGGAGACGATCTCGACGATCTACTCGCCGATCTCGGCGCAGGCTTCATCGGTGACGACGAGAATCTCTACAGCGGCAAGATCGTCGCTCCGATCTACGAACCGACCGGCGATTGCCCGCCGCTCAACGACTGCTACGACACGACGAAGCGAGACGAGCTTCTGACTGCGATCGACAAGCGCACGGATCTACCCGACGAGATCGCCACGTTCCTACGATCAGCAGCAGAACGGCACACGACGTTCCGCTACGATCACATCGCCGAGTTCTACTGCCACGCCGACGCCGAGCTTCAGCAGCTCATGGAAGATTCCGCGCTCGTCATCATCGACTTCGACAAAGCAGTCGAGAACGGGTTCGTGCAGCTCTCGAAGACGATCGCTGGGATCTTCGCAGCGGACTACCCAGGTGAGAGCTAGTGCCGTCTCAACCGCCCCGCGACTTCGCCGCTTACATCCTGACGCACCGGCGACCAACACGCAGAGAACAGCGCACGCTGCGCGCCATCGAACGCTGCGGCTACACCGGCCCGGTGTATCTCGTCGTCGACGATGAGGACCCGACACTTCCCGAATACATCGAAGAGTACGGCGATCAGGTCGTCGTCTTCCCGAAACAAGCCACGATCGAATCGTTCGACATCGGCGACAACTTCGGCGGCTCCGGCTCCGTCGTGCCGCGCAACGCCATCTGGGACATCGCCCGCGAACAAGGGCACCGATACTTCACTCAGCTCGACGACGACTACATCACGTTCCGCTACCGCTTCAACGCAGACTGCAGACCCGTCTCAGCGAACAGCTTCGAGATCCGTGACCTGAACAAGATCTTCACCGCGTTCGTCAAGTGGCTCGCTGCGACCCCGCCCGAAGTTCACTCGCTCGCCTTCGGCCAAGGCGGCGACTTTGTCGGCGGCAGCACGAACGCCTACCTGCAGTACATCCACGCCAAGCGAAAAGCCATGAACACGTTCATCTGCGACACCGAACGCCAGTTCCTGTTCCCCGGACGACGCAACGAGGACGTCAACTGCTACACCGAGCTCCAACGACGCGGCATCGCTTTCTTCAGCACCTTCCAAGTCATCTTCGACCAGTCATCAACTCAGACACAGTCGGGCGGCATGACCGAGATGTACGAACAAGAAGGCACCTACCAGAAGTCGTTTACGTCCGTGATGCGCTGCCCCAGCGGCGTCAAGGTCTCACACCTCTCAGACCGCAACAAGAACCCTCGCATTCATCACCGAGTGACCTACAAGCACGTCGCACCCGAGTTCGTGCCAGCCAGTCACAGGAAGCCTCGCTGACTCACCACTACACTCTCAACATGGCACGCAAAGCAGGACACCCCGCACCGAAGCACGGCGGCACCGTGCAGCTCACTCCAGAAGAAGCAGAGCGCTATCGCAGCGTGGTCGATCTTCGCCGTGCCGGGTGGACGTTCGAGGAAATTGCGCAGCACGTCGGCTACTCCGACCGATCAGGAGCGAAGCAGGCATACGACGCAGCTCTTCGTCGCTGGGGTACGCAAGCAGTCGACGATCTTCGCCAGTCAGAAGGCGAACGCATCGACCAGCTCTGGCGGCGTATCTCTGCAGCGATCGCACAGCTCGGGCCCGACGCCGATCCGAAAGAACTCGCAACGCTCACGAACTCCGCAATCCGAGTCTCAGGCGCACGGCGACAACTGTTCGGCATGGACGCACCGAAGCAGGTCGAGATCTCCGGCCACAACGGGGGCGCGCTTCGTACCGACGTCGGTGAGATTCTTCGAGAGCGTCTGCGGCAGCTCGAAGCGTGACCGACGAGCGATCGGTTGTTCAGCGGCTGCGATCCGCCGAGGGAATCGACTGGGCCGAGGACTACGACCCGCACTTCGTTCGCTCGATTCTCTACGACTGGTCGGTGTGGGCTCGACCCGCGCAGCTCGCACCCGACGGCGACTGGCGCGTGTGGCTTATCCTCGCCGGTCGCGGGTTCGGGAAGACTCGATCGGGTGCTGAGTGGGTTCGTCAGCAGGTCGAACGCAACCACGCCGAACGCATCGCACTCGTCGGCGCTACCGCTGCTGACGTCCGCGACACGATGATCGAGGGCGAGTCGGGTCTGCTGCGCATCTTCCCCGACGAGACCCGCCCGCGATACGAACCCTCGAAGCGCAGAGTCACGTTCGACAACGGCGCGATCGCTACGACCTACTCCGCTGACGAACCCGACCGACTCCGCGGCCCGAACCACGATCTCGCCTGGGCAGACGAAGTCGCAGCGTGGCGATACCCCGAAGCGTGGGACCAACTCATGTTCGGACTACGTATCGGTGATCGCCCGCGCGCCGTAGCGACAACGACACCTCGACCGACTCGACTGATCCGCACGCTCGCCGAGCGACCCGACTGCGCCGTGACGAGAGGCTCGACCTACGACAACAGCGCAAACTTGTCGCCTGCGTTCCTCGACGAGATGCGACAGCGCTACGAAGGCACCCGCCTCGGTCGTCAGGAACTCGAAGCTGAACTGCTGCTCGACGCCGACGGCGCGCTGTGGACTCGGGACATGCTCGACGACGTCCGCACGACGAACGTCCCGAACTTGCGCCGCATCGTCGTAGCGATCGACCCCGCAGCGACAGCTCACGCCGAGTCAGACGAGACCGGCATCGTCGTGGCCGGTGTCGACGACCGCGGTCACGGTTACGTCCTCGAAGATCGCTCGATGAAGGGCAGCCCCGGCGAGTGGGCAGCGGCAGCCGTGACGGCGCATTACGTCCACAAAGCAGACCGGATCGTCGCCGAAGCGAACCAAGGCGGCGACATGATCTCGCACACGCTGCGCACGGTCGACGCCTCTGTGCCTGTGAAGCTCGTGCACGCTTCTCGCGGTAAACGAACCCGCGCTGAGCCCGTCGCTGCGCTGTACGAGCAGGGTCGAGTTCATCACGCCGGGTCGTTCCCTGAACTCGAAGATCAGCTCTGCACTTGGACGCCGGACGGCCCGTCACCGGATCGGCTCGACGCTCTCGTGTGGGCGCTCTCGGAGCTGATGGTCGGCAGTCGAGAGCCCGAAGCTGTCGTGCCGTTTCAATCGACGCGCCCGTCGCCGTGGAGCGTGTGAAAGAAAGTCGACGTCGAACTGTTGCATTCTTATCAACATCGGCTACCATGTGAGACATGAACAACACCACCACCCACACCAACCACATCAACACCAAGCGCATTCAGCCCAATCTGGGCCAGAGTGCGAGCGCGTGGCACACCGTCGCGCAGATCACGGACGGCGGCACCGACAACAACCCGAAGCCGTACCACGTCATGCGGTTCGATCCCGACAGCAACGTCGCTATCCCGGCAGGCAACGTGAGCAGCGTCTACACGGCGTTCGACATCGCTGCTGGTTGGACCGCCGCAGGCATCGTCACGATCATCGTCGACACGAGCGGCACTTGGAGCTTCCGCAACGACTACTGATCGACTCGCATCGACAGACGCCGCCCCGGTCTCAACGGCCGGGGCGGTCGTCGTTTTCGTCGACTAACATCGGGCCGTGGTCTCGGTCCCGTCGTACATCTCCGCCAACGCTTCACGCGGTCTCGATCTGATCGAGTTCGCTGGTGACGGTCTGACCCCGAAGACAGTCCGTGAAGCGAGAGCGATGGCAGGCGGCAACGTCTCCGAAGACAAAGTCACTCGCATGGCGGCATGGTTCGCTCGTCATCGACCCGATCTCGATTCACCGAAAGCGAACGAGTACCTGCGCGGCGACTCAGAACGACCGACACCCGGACAAGTCGCGTGGTTGCTGTGGGGCGGCTCGCTTGGAAAGGATCGCATGGCTGCGATGGAGTGGGCCGAACGAACACGAGACGGGCTAGAGAAAGCCGTCTCAGCTCGTGTGCGGGAAGGGCTCGAACGCAAAGTCGAAGAGCATAACGAGAAGCACGGGGGCACCGCGTCGAAGCGAGTGAACTTGCGGATGCTGACTGCGGTCTTCGAGCGCGGCGTCGGTGCGTACAACACGAACCCGTCGTCTGTGCGTCCCGGTGTCGGGTCGTCCGACCAATGGGCATATGCCCGCGTGAACGCATTCCTGCAAGCGGTACGGACCGGCCGTTTCAAGAGTGGGAAGTTCGACACCGATCTGCTGCCCGAAGGTCACCCGCTCTCGACGAGGAAAGACATGAACACCGAGAAAGCGCACATCCGCTACCCCGACGGGGAACCGATCCCGCACGCTCTGCCCGAGGCTTACGCACCCGCCGAAGGCGCTCAGCGCTGCGACAACTGCGCCTATTACAAGATCGGCGCGTGTCTCAAGTGGGGCGCAGCGGTGCGAGCCGGGTACTGGTGCAAGGCTTGGAAGCCGCTGCTCGCTGAAGTCGACGTCGAGCTGACTCACGACGACGAAGACGAGATCTCGTACGGGTTCAAGGGCGACGAAGAGAAGGGCTACGGCTACGAGTTCCGCAAAGAGATCGTCGAAGAAGACGGCCGCTTCTGCGTCTACTCCGAGGGCCGGGGTCGACGCTTCGGCTGCTACGACACGATGGCTTCTGCAGAAGAACGCCTCGCTCAGATCGAATCGTTCTCTCGTTCGCTCGACGAGCTGACGCCCGAGCAGTTGATCGCCGCGCACCAGCTCACGCAGAAGTCGACCGACGACATGCTCGAACTCGCTCGCAGCGTGATCGAAGATCGACTCGAAGCGCTCGGGTTCGCTCCGCCGTACACGACCGGCGATACGACCGAGAAGCTCGCAGCGCTTCACGCTGTCGTCCCGTTTGCGAAAGCGGAAGAGCGGTACACGCTCGGCCCGGTTTACGTTCCCGGACGACTCGACGGGCACGGTGAGTTCATCGACTCCGACACGCTGCAGAAGGCGATCTGGGATTGGGTGCGATCCGGTGACCGCACGATCTTTCTTCAGCACTCCGAGAAAGCAGCGGGCGAGATGGTCGAGATACTGACGTGGCCGATGCCTATCCAGACGTCGCTCTCGCTACCGGGCGAAGACGTGCGCAAGGTCGAGTTCCCAGCAGAGACACCGTTCATGGGTGTCGTGTGGGAAGCGTGGGCGTGGGATCTCGTCAAGGCTGGACAGCTTCGCGGTTACTCGATCGGCGGCAAGGCTCGCCGGGTCGAAGCAGATCTATCCCTCACTTCGCACGGCGAGTAGATAAACTGGTTCTCCACCACCACAAGGAGGACAACTATGAAGCTCGCAGCGAGCATCACCGCCTTTCTTCTCGCCATCATCGGCGCGAACTGGGCACTCGAAACCTACGGAGTGATCGACATCGGTCTCGGTCTTACCGCACCAGCCGGAGTGTTCTTCGCAGGTCTGACGTTCGGACTTCGAGACGTCATTCACGAGTACGGCGGAGTCCGTGCAGTCGTGCCCGCGATCATCGCAGGTGCCGCACTCTCGTGGCTGCTGAGCGACGCCGTCTCGATCCCCGGAGGCGTCACGTCGATCGCTGTCGCTTCCGGCGCAGCGTTCCTTCTCGCTGAGCTGTTCGACCTCGGCGTGTACGCGCCGCTCCGAGAGCGCAACTGGCCGATCGCTGTCGCTGCGTCGAACGTCGTCGGGTCGATCGCCGACTCGATCGTGTTTCTCTGGCTTGCGTTCGGGTCGCTCGACTACATCAGCGGACAGATCGTCGGCAAAGCAGTCATGGTCGCTGTCGCTCTTCCGCTCGTTGCGATGGCTCGACGCCGCTACGAGCAGCCGCTGACCGACTTCACGGTCATGGTGCCCGGGGATAGTTGATCTACTTCGGCAACCCGTCGACGGAGACGATTCGTCGAGCGATGATGACTCGTGACGATCTTGGCGCGATCGTGACACTTCATCGAGGCAGCAGCTTCGACCCGAGCATCACGACGCTGATCGACAACGGCTGCTTCAGCCAACCGGACTCGTTCACCGTCGAGGCCTACCGGCGACTCACCTCCGACTACCCGACCGCGATCTTCGCAACGGTGCCCGACGTTGTCGCTGACTGGGACGGGACGCTTCAGCGTTGGCGATCGTTCCCGAAGAACGACTGGCCGGTGCCGTTAGCGATCGTGCTGCAAGACGGCGCGACCGTCTCGACGATCCCGTGGCACGAGATCGGTGCAGTCTTCGTCGGCGGCTCAACGGAATGGAAGCTCGGGTCGGACGCTCGTGCGATCGTCGCCGCGGCGAACGAGCGCGGAATCTGGGCGCACATGGGAAGAGTGAACGGGCGACGTCGTCTGCTGTACGCCGAATGGATCGGCTGCGACTCTGCAGACGGCACGCATCTCGCGTTCGGTCCAGATCAGAAACTGCCAGAGCTGCTCGGATGGCTCGACGAAGTCAACAGTCAGCCCGCGCTATTCGACGCAGCCCTGTCCCCGACCGTGAGCAGCGAGTAGGATGCCGACCGTGGCGCAGAACAAGACGGGTGGCCGGACGACGCCGGTCAAGAAGCAGAAGGTGACGTCGACCGACTTTGCTGAGGTCGGCTCCGCTGGCCTGTCGGTGAACGCCGGGCAAGTGACCGAAGACTTTCTTCGACAGCTTCAAGGTCGCGGCGGCATGGCGATCTACCGCGAGATGGCGGAGAACCATCCCGTCATCGGCGCGACGCTCGCCTCGATCGAGATGCTGTTCCGCTCCGTCGAGTGGACCGTGCAGCCCGCAGACTCCGACGACCAAGCCGCGATCGACGAAGCCGAGTTCGTAGCGTCGTGCATGTCTGACATGAGCACTTCGTGGGAAGACTTCGTCTCGTCCGTGCTCGGGTTTCTCGTCTACGGCTACTCGCTGCATGAGATCGTCTACAAGCGCCGCGCCGGGCTCACCGACGACGGGACAACGTCGAAGCATGACGACGGTCGCATCGGCTGGCGCAAACTGCCCGTCCGAGGACAAGACACGATCACCGAATGGCGGCTCGATCAGCACGGCGGGATCGAAGGCGCGATTCAGCAGGACCCGAACGCAGGCAGCAGCGTGTTCATCCCGATAGAGAAGTCGCTGCTGTTCCGAACGACGACTCGACTCAACAACCCGCAGGGTCGGTCGATTCTGCGTTCCGCATATGTTTCGTGGTACTACCAGAAGCGCATCACCGAGATCGAAGCGATCGGCATCGAGAGAGATCTGGCTGGCATGCCTGTCGCTTTCGTTCCCCCGCAGCTTCTCTCCGACTCGGCGACGTCCGCTGAGACGCAAGCGCTGACGGCGATCAAAGAGATCGTCCGCAACATTCGCCGGGATGAACAAGAAGGTCTCGTCTTCCCGCTCGCTTACGATCACGAGACCGGCAACCTCGCCTACGACATCAAGCTCATGTCGACCGGTGGTCGCCGCCAGTTCGACACGAACCAGATCATCTCGCGCTACGACACCGCATCGCGATGACGATGCTGGCTGACTTTCTGCTCGTCGGACACGACCGCATCGGTGCGCAAGCGTTGAGCGTGTCGAAGATCGAGCTGTTCCAAGACTCCATCTCGGCCTACCTTGCGAACATCGCCGACGTGCTCAACAGCTACGCCGTGCCTCGCCTCATGCGGATCAACGGCGTCGACCCGTCGCTTGCCCCGACGATCGCTTACACCGCGCCGCGCGCCCCGGATCTCGACACGATCTCGAACTATGTCAGCCGTCTCGCGACGGCCGGTGCGCTCATGCCCGACGACCACCTCGACGACTACTTGCGAGAGATCGGCGGACTGCCGACCAAGGAAGAAGCGACGGTCGACTAGTGCCCCCGGTCCGAGTCGAGCTGCTTCAGAAGCAGCGGCTCGACAACCACCGACCCGAGTTCCGACCCGTCGACTCCGACAAGCTCTACGGCTCCGAACGCACTCTCGCGACAGCCATCAACCAGATCGCCGATGCGATCCCGACGTCGCTCGTCGAGGACTACATCTTCGGTCGCATCCGGCCCACCGCTCTGACTCGTCGCATCACCGCACTCGTCGAGGACGATCCCACGATGATCGAGCGACCTCTTCTGGCCGGGTTTCAAGTCGGTGAAGCAGACGACGCCCTGCAGCAACGTCGAGACGTGAACCGTCGCCTGCGGCAGCTCGGGTCGAACGTGCGTCTGCGTTCCCGAGCCGAAGTCCGCAAAGCGCTCGACGACGTCATCTGGGAACCAACGCTCGACTCGTTCGACGTGACCGACCCGAACGCTCCCGGCCGCATCCAAGCGCGGATGCAGTCGCAACGCATTCTGACCGACCTGTCTCGATCGACCGTCGACTCGATCGACGTGATCGTGCGCAACGCCTTCCGCAGCACTCAACAGTTCAGCACGGGTCGCACCGTCACCGGTCTCACACCCCAGCAGACCGCGCAGACGATCCTCACCGCGCTCAACGAGATCGGACCGATGCCGACCGGCGCAGACGTCGCAGCTCGCACCGCGGTTCACACCCGCGGACTGTTCCCGCAGTGGGCACTCGCTGTCGAACGCTCGGGCAACGCAGCCGGATACCGAGCTGCTCGCAACGGCGCATCTCCCGAACGTGTTCTGCAGATCGCAGAACGGCAGATGGCTCGACACGGCGACAAGCTTCGCCGGGCACGCGCCCGCATGATCGCCCGCACCGAGATCGCTTACGCTCAGAACGCAGGGATCCAAGCACAGCACGACGCCATGATCGCTTCCGGGGTCGCATCGCCCGACTCGCAGAAGGAGTGGATCACGGGCCCGTTCGACGTGTGCAACATCTGCGTGCCGCTCGGTGGAACGACGGTGCCCGTAGCAGGCGAGTTCTTCTGGTCGAGCGGGTCCGGCAACCCGCCCGCGCATCCGAACTGTCGATGCAAGACTCGACTGCGCCCATCTATCGAGAAGGCACCGGTGCGCTTCGGGGCAGGGACTGAAGACAACCCGTACCGCTATCGCTTCGCTGACGGCTGGGTTGTCGCGGTCAGCTAGCTCGAAGAAAGGCGACGTCGAAGCGTTGCAAAGTTATCAAGAGCGGTTACGATGCGAAGCATGAACAACACCACGACCACCCCAGCCGCTCAGCTCCGCGAGGCGATGATCGTCGACGGCAACGTCGACGCCGAGGTCGCCGACCGGATGATCGCAGGCTTCCAGTCGCAGTACGGCGACGACTTCGACGCTGAAGCGCTGAAGATGATCGAGACGTTCTACGGCAACGTCGCCGAGCGGGACGCGCTTCGTGAGCGGCTCATCAACGACTCGACGCTGCGTCAGGCGATCTGCCCGAACAACGACTGGGTGTCGAAGAACGCTCGCTTCAACGCCGCCGCGACGATCCTCGACTACATCGAGGCAGCGGTCGAGCGAGCACACGAGAAGGGCAAGCCGGGCTACGAGGCCGTCACGGTCGACACGATCGCTGCGCAGCTCATCGTCGACAAGTCGACTGCTCAGGACACGATCGAGTTCCGCGCGGGCTCCGAAGATCACGATCCCGTCAAGGTCGGCTGGAGCGAGATGCGTTACCGCATCCGCGACGCTGTCGCAGCGATCACGCAAGACGCTCGGGACGACGCTCGGCGCAAGCGCATCGCTGACGAAGAAGCCCGCTGGGAAGCGGCCGGTCGCAAGCGCTGCACTCGTTGCGGCGGTGCCGGTGGTCATCACGGCTGGCCGGGCTACACCTGCTTCGAGTGCGGCGGCGAGCGTCACCTTCCCGCCTGATCGACTCGAAGTCGCCTCGACCGCCCCGGCCAGAACGGTCGGGGCGGTCGCCGTTTTGTCCCTCTACTGACAACGGCTCGATCGCTGCCTACACTCGGCAACGTGCAAGCGCATCAACTCGTGGATCTGCAACTCGACGAAGTGAGCGGGGTCGATCACCCTGCTTCGCTCGTCGAAGGCTGGCTCGTCATGAAAGCCGACGACCCGATCTCCGACGCGTTCGCCGACCTAATCACCGACCAGGAGATGGACCCCGTGGAAGAAACCCACGTGGCCGAGCCGGTCACCGAAGCCCCGGTCGCTGACGAAGCGTTGGCGAAGGAACTCGGAGATCTGCGCAAGGCCCTCACCGATATGACCACCCACTTCGAGAAGGCTGCTGCCGAGCGTGACGCGCTCGCTGAAGCTGCCGACGTCGAGAAGGCAACCGCCAAGGTCGCCGAGTGGGATCAGGTTCCCGGCATGACTGACGACTTCGTCACGGTGCTGCGCTCGCTCGATGACGAGCAGCACGACGCCGTGGCCGCTGTCTTCGATGCCTGCCAGATTGCGTTCGCTGAGGCGGGCGTGACGAAGGAACTCGGCACCGACGCTGAGAGCGACGGCGACGCGTTCTCCACCATCGAAACTCTCGCCAAGGGCCTCGTCGCCGAGGGCAAGGCGAAGAACATCCATCAGGCGATCGCAGCCGTTGCTGCTGATCGTCCCGAACTGTACGCCGACTATGTTGGCGGGAAGGGCTGAACATGGCCTACGACGATCCCGGTGTCGATATCGGCACCTTCACCGCTTCCGCCGATCTCTCGGCGAAGCAGTTCTACATCGTGAAGATGTCGGGCGATAACACGGTGACCGTGTGCGCCGCCGTGACCGACGTCCCGATCGGTGTGCTTCAGAACAAGCCCGCCTCTGGCGAGCAGGCTGTTGTCCGTGTCTTCGGCATGTCGAAGGTCAGCGCTGACGCAACCCTTGCTGCTGGCAACATCATCGGCAGCTCCGCCGACGGACAGGCCCAGCCGGTCACTCAGGGTTCTGAGACGACCGTCTACAACATCGGACAGGCAGTGACGGGCGGTGCCGCTGGCACCCTCCAGACTGCACTCATCACCATCGCTAACGGGAGGGCTGCCTGATGCCTCAGCCGACTCAATCAGACGTCCATGTCGACGCAATCCTGACCAACATCTCGATCGCTTACATGCAGGACTCCGACCACTTCGTGTCGGGCAAAGTCTTCCCGACGGTCCCCGTCTCCAAGCAGTCCGACAAGTTCTTCACCTACACCCAGGACGACTTCTTCCGCGACGAGGTGCAGTACCGTGCCGACGGCACCGAGTCCGCTGGCTCGGGCTACGGGCTCAGCACGGACAACTACTCGGCGAACGTGTGGGCGCTTCATAAGGACATCGGCGATCAGACTCGCGCGAACGCTGACGCTCCGCTCAACATGGACCAAGACGCCACTCGCTTCTTGGCTCAGCAGATGCTGATCCGTCAGGAGCGCGACTGGGCGACGAACTACTTCGGCACCTCGATCTGGGGCACCGACTCGACCCCGTCGACCTTGTGGTCGGCTTCGTCGGGTTCGGACCCAATCGGCGACGTGCAGACCGGCATCAACACCGTGCTGTCGAACACGGGCTACCGCCCGAACGTCGGCGTCTGCTCCTACGCAGTCTTCAGCATCCTGAAGAACCACGCCGACATCGTCGAGCGCTACAAGTACACGACCAGCGAGTCGATGACGACCACGCTGATCGCCCGTACCCTCGGCCTCGACGAGCTCTTCGTCATGGGTTCGATCGTGAACACCGCTGACGAGGGCGCATCGGCCAGCTACAGCCAGATCGGCGACAAGGACATGCTCCTCGCATACGTCCCGGCCTCGCCGGGTCTCATGCAGCCGTCCGCTGGCTACAACTTCTCGTGGACCGGTCTCGCGAACAGCGGCGGCATCGGCACCTCGACGAGCGTCAGCCGGTTCCGCATGGATCATCTTCGTGCTGATCGTCTGGAGATCCAGTCGAGCTGGGACTACAAGGTCGTCAGCTCGGCTCTCGGGTACTTCTTCAGCAACTGCGTCGCCTGACGCAACGGGTAGATCCCACCCAACACCCAACAGCCCGCCCGGTTTCCGTTCTCCTTACCGGGCGGGCTGTTGCGCGTCTCTGCTGACGTGGTCGACGTCGTGACCTAGGATGACAACATGACGTGGACGTACTCCGGTGACCCGGCAACGAACGCACGCGACTCGATCCGGTTCCTCGTCGGCGACACCGACACGAACGATCAGCTCGTGTCCGATGAAGAGATCGCTTGGACGAACTCGCAAGTCACCGGGTCCGACACAGCAACCACCGACCTCTACACGGTCGCCTACCGAGTCATGCTGGCGATCGCCTCGAAGTTCTCTCGCCTCGCCAATCAAGCGATCGGCGACATGCGCGTCGATCTGTCACAGAAGGCGGACAACGCTCGCACGCAAGCCGAGCAGCTTCGAGTGCTCGCCGGACGTGAGAATCTCGTGCCGGTCCCGTACGCAGGAGGCATCTCGGTCTCCGATAAGCAGCTCGACCGTGGCAACGCAGACCGCGTCGATCCGTTCTTCACGTCTGCTCAGTTCGCCAACACGTCCGACTACGGCGCAGGGCCCGCCCGAGCCAACGCTGGGAACGACGACGACACGCTCTCATGACAGGCGCAGCATCGTCCGACGTGTTCGCCACGGCGCTGCGTGTGAACATGACACCGCAGACGGTTCAGACTCGAACGACGTCGACGCTCAACAACTACGGCGAAGCGACGTTCACGGGCGACGCAACGACCTACGACTGCTACATCGAACGCGTCGTCGAACAGCCGCCCGGTGTCAACGCAGACGTCACGGTCGAATACAAGGTCTACATCCCAGACCGCACGTTGACGATCGACACCGGCGATCAGATCACGCTTCCCGCTCCGGTGTCTGGCACGCGCCCGATCGTCGCAGTCGAGACGCTCGCCGACCCGCACGGGCAAGTCGGGCAGGTCGTCTATGTGGGAAGGCTGAGTCGATGAACGTCAACTTCAACGACGACGGGTTTCGACGTGGGGTCGGTTCGGCGATGGTCCGAGTCCGTGCTGCGACCGCGATGGCGATCAACGACATCGCGCTGGAGATCGCTGCGAAGGCCGACGACCTCGTGCCGTTCGATACCGGTGCGCTGTCAGCCAGTCAGAAGATCGAGCCACCGACGCCGCGCAAACTGACCGCGACGATCAGCTACGGCGGACCGGCAGCCCCGTACGCTCTCGAACAGCACGAGAATCTCGACTACCACCACACGGCGGGTCGATCAGCGAAGTATCTCGAACGTCCGGCTCGTGAAGTCGGCAGAAACCTCGATAGCAAGATCGAGACGTTGGTGAAGCGAGCGCTCTGATGGCCTTTCTCGACGACATCGGAACGCATCTCGCCGCGGCGTCGATCCCCGCTGCGAACCTGACGCTCGGCACGAATCTGTTCCTCGGTCGTCGTCCCGACACGCCCGACACGCTCGTCGCTTTGTACGAGACCTCGGGGTCCGCTCCTGAGCTGGTGTTCGGAACCAACTCCGCCCCGCCCGTCGAGACGCGCGGACTGCAAGTCGTCGCACGCGCCGCCGCCTACTCAACGTCGGAAGCACTCTGCACCGATGTGTTCGTAGCGATGTGCCTCATCGACAACGAGACGATCAACTCGACCCGCTACCTGCTCGCTGATCCTGTGCAGTCACCGTTCGCTCTGAACCGAGACGATCAGGATCGGATGCTGCACGTCGTGAACTTTCTCGTGACTCGTGAGGTTACCTGACCCCTACGGCGACGACGTCGAGACTGCGTGGCCCGGCGAGCTGCGCTGCGTCGAGTGCGGCAAGCTTCTCGCCGAGCTCGTCAACGCGCCGTTCCGCATCATGTGCCCGCGCTGCCGAAAAGTGAATCTTCCCGAGTGATCGCGGAACGTGTTGCGTTGTTATCAACGACGGCTATGATGCGAAGCATGAACAACAACACCAACACCAACAAGTCAGATCACGCCGCCGAGAAGAAGCGCAGCTACCGGTTCCGCGTCACGGCGGGCCAGCAGGTCTTCGCTCGTCGCCCGATTCGTCTCTGCGACTACCGTCCGCTCAACGACGGCACGCTCGACAAGTACGGCGAGCCCGCTTGGGGTCACATCACTCCGCCGATCGTCGTCCCGGCCGGTACTGAGCTGATCGTCAACTGGGAGTCGAACGCAGGTGACAACGGCATCGTCGCTTGGGTCTACGACCCGGTCACGCTCATGAAGACGAGGGTGTCGACCGGTGCGCTCTCGAACTACGACTACGACTTCTCGTGAGCGGGCAGATCATGAAGAGCGCTTCCGTCACCTTCATCCCGCGGACTCGGTTCATCGGCTGGGTTCGAGTCAACGGCAACATGAACGAAGACACCGCGATTCGCATCGCCGGTCGCTGCGCCCCGCCTCGCTGGGTCACCGACACCGGAGCTGAGTGGTCTGACGACTACGACGCTTGGCTCGTTCCCGTGTTCCTTCCGACTCGCTGATCCGCGACCGACTCCGATCCCCCGGTGAAGCCCTCGCCTCTGGCGGGGGCTTCGTCGTTCCCGTACACTTCTCGATAGTGCGCTGAGTCGCCCCGTGCCCCGGTGGCCTCCCTGACGGGGGACACCCATGTCCAGGGAGACCAGATGCCACGCTACCGAGTCACCGGAGGCCCGAGCGGCGACGCCGGGATCGACGTAGGCGACAAGCGCTTCGAGCCAGGCGACTCGATCGAGATGCCAGCCAAGGATGCCAAGTGGCTCGTTGACGACGGGTATCTCGCCCCGGCAGGCAAGACCGCGGCCGCCCCGGCTGACGAGGAGGAGTAGCAGATGCCCACGTTCGTCCACGGCAAGAACTCGAAGGTGTACCTCGACGAGTTCGAGATGTCGGCATACTTGAACTCGACTGACATCAGCCACACCCAGGACACCGCCGAGACCACCGTGTACGGAGCCACGGCGCGCGCCTACATTCCGTCGCAGGCATCCGGCACGTTGTCGTTCGGTGGCCTCTACGACGCCGTCACCGGCGCAGGGTCGTCCGACAAGGAGTTCGAGGCGATCCTCGGATCGACCACGACCCCGCTGCTCACCGTCGCTATCGACGGCGGCACGATCGGGAACCGGGCCGTCATCGCCCGAGCGAATGAGACGAGCTACTCCATCTCGTCACCGGTCGCTGACATCAACTCGGTGACCGCCGACTTCGAGTGCTCCGCCGACCCGGCCAACAACGTCGACTTTGGAGTCGCTTCCGGTGTGCAGCTCACGACCGGCGCGTCGATCGCTCATGGCTCGCTCGGTGCGCTCGCCT
>JAAHTH010002067.1_pt1 | contig 16107 bp, 21 predicted proteins | sample 6116091 | NCBI WGS metagenome assembly JAAHTH01 (sample SAMN13939990, study PRJNA603662) | sponge metagenome | isolation source: marine sponge | host: Mycale hentscheli | place: New Zealand | collected 2006 | reverse complement strand
CTAAGACGCGGGGACCTTTGGGACCACAAAGTACAATTAGTTGGTTTTAATATGCAAGCGTTTGAGCAAAGTTATTCTAACTTGTTGGCCGGTTGGTCCGCGAGCATTTCCCTTTATGTACCTAATCACATGACAATATGCTAAACGAGGTTTTAAAAGAAATAGAAACCTTTGGCGAAACCGTAGTAAGTGAAACGCGCAAAAACTTAAAGAACGAAAAAATGATAAGTTCGGGGGTTTTATTTGATAGTATAGGGTACAACGTGGACCAAACAAAGGACGGTTTTATTTTTGAGTTTATAATGGTTGAGTATGGTTTTTATCAAGACGAGGGGGTACAAGGTAAAAACCCCGGGGCGGTAAAAGTAAACGGAAAACCCGGAATACAAAAGGCACCCGGAAGCCGTTTTAAGTTTGGTTCGGGTAAAAGCCAAGGGAGTTTATTTAAAGGTTTGGACCCATGGATTGTAAAAAAGAAAATAAAAGGAACGCGTAATAATGGCCGTTTTGTTTCCAGGGCGTCAATAAAAACCGCAATGTCAAAAAGTATATTTTACCAAGGTTTACCGCCAAGGAAATTTTTTACCCGAGCATGGGACAAAACAACAAAAAACATTGATAACCAATTGGCCATAGCGTACATTTCGGACGTCGAAGCCATATTCTTACAATTAGTAAAACAATGAGCATAGTTAATTTACAAAGCGAACCAATATATGTTCGTAGCCCTTACATTATAGAAATAGACGAACCAAATACATTGGGTTCAAAAGTCGAATTGTATATTTGGAATAATGGTACAACGCCGCCAACGTCTCCGACATACACATTGGAAAAATTAATACCGTCCCCGAGTAGTACGGAAATGGTTTACAACGTTTCAAATTACGTTCGGGAGTATATTAATTTTATTGAAAGCGACATAAACGAAACGGCAACGCCAACGGTACCGCCAAATAATGAATGGGCTTATATAAAAGTGGTACGTTCAAAATTAACAATAACGGGTTATACTGAATTAGACACAAAAACATATTATGCGTTTGACGGTTTTGGATATTACGAAGAGGGTTTTAACCCGGAATTAGGAACGATACATTTAACCCCTGGAAATTACGAATATTGGTACGACGCCAACAACCCCGGTTCGGTATTTCCGCAACCCTTTTTAAACCGTTACGGCGAAATACACATTGTCCCAAAATTAGATTATGAGGTTGTATATACAAGTTTGGCCGACGGTACAACGCAAAGTTTCACATTTAACCCGGGAGTTATTGGACCGGTACAAAAATTTTATACGGTATTTCCCACATATAGCGACGTTGGAAATATAGTTGAGTATAAAACAGATTTAGGGGTAGTATTGGCAACGTGGACTTTTACACCAAAAAGCGAGTGCAAATATACCCCGGTTGTATGCGATTTTGTAAACAAATATGGCGTATGGCAAAGAACCATTTTTTACAAAGTAAGTAAAACAAATATTGCAGTAACTAAAAAGAATTATAATTTATTCAATAAAGACCTTATAAACTATAACCCGGCCATTGAGCAAACTAAAGTGTTTAATTTAAACGCAACGCAAAGTATTAAAGTAAATACCGATTGGGTAAAAGAAGAGTATAACGAGTTAATATTAAAACCGTTAATGTTGAGCGAAATTATAAGAATTAACGGCAAGCCGGCAACATTAAAAACCAGCGCAACAGAATTATTTGAGCATATAAACCAAAAACAAATCAATTACGAGTTGGAATTTACATTTGCAAACGCAACAATTAACAACGTTGTTTAATGAAAAGACAAGTACAATTATTTATTGAGGGCCAAAGAATAGACTTGTTCGATGACGAACAAATTACTATTAATTCAACAATACAAAACATAAAAGATTTAAGTAAAACGTTTACGGATTTTACACAGAGTTTTAGTTGCGCGGCAAGTCCAAAAAACAACCAAATATTTCAACACTTTTATAATAGCGACGTTTCATTTATTGAGGGTACATATATAAACCCAAATATTCGACGGTTTGCAGTCCTGGAAATAGACAATACACATTTTAGACGCGGCACAATAGCATTGGAAAAGGCGAACATACAAAATAATGAACCGTATAGTTATACCGTTACATTTTATGGGGACCTTGTAAGCTTAAAAGATACATTCGGCGAAATACGTTTAATAGATTTAAACTGGTCCGCATTAAGTTTTTCGTATAATTTTAATAGTGTAAAAGACCGAATAACAGACGGCGCGACAAATTACGATATTAGATTTCCATTGATTGCAAGTGAACGTTACTGGCAATACAACAACCCGGCAACGCCAAACGAAAACATTGATACGGCATTAGGTGCCATTTTATATTCAACACTATTTCCGGCGGTTAAATTATCGGCAATTTTAGGAGTTATTGAAGACTTTTTTAACATAACTTTTCAAGGTGGTTTTTTACAAAATGACCGATTTAAAAAAGCGTTTATGTTGTTTAAAAATACGGTTGCCACAAATTATTCAACACCGCCAGAGGAAACTACATTCAATAGTATATACGAAGGTTTTAATGGTCCTTTAATTGCGCCGCCTTACCCTTTAAATTATGATTTTGACGGATTGGCTATTAATAACGCAATAGTAAGTTTTGACGGTTCAAATACAACAACACCGCCGTTTAATCATAATATAGAATTGAGTTATGTTAATTATAATTTTAACGGAAACCCAACGGACGTTGGATTGCATGTTGTTAGTTGCGTAGTTAACAATTTAACGGCCAACGCAATTGTTTATATAGACGTATATAGAGGCGTCGCCGGTACCGCCCAAGAAAGTTTATATACAACGATTGAATTAACAAACGCGTTTAATTTTGGCGGCGAAGGTGCCAATTTATACGTTGAGGACAACGAAAACAACCCAAGTATTAACGCAAGGTTGCGTTTTGAAATTAGAACGTCCATACCATGTAGTTTGACGTATGAAATAAGGTATAATTTTAAAGACATAAATAATACACCGTTAGGCAATGAATTAATTATTTTAGGAAACCCAATTACAACCCAAGACGGTTTCGATTTAGCGCAGTTTGCACCGGAAATGACCGTACAAGATTTTTTAAGTAATATTTTAAGTTTATTTAATTTAACATGTTATGGCGTAAAACAAAACGTTTACGAAATACAAACGGTTGAGGAATGGTATAATGAAGGCGAAATTTATAATATTACACAATATACAGACACCAAAAATATAGACGTTTCCAGGTTGCCATTATATAATACGATTAACTACAAATACGAACAAAGTGAAAGTATTACAAACCGAAAGTTTGCAAGTTTATTCATGCGCGAATACGGCGACCTATCACAAAGTTTCGATTTTGACGGCGGCGAATACGAAATTTCCGTTGTCTTTGAAAACATACAATTTAGTAAATTTGAAAGCGTACCGTTACAAGTTGGTTATTGTTTGGACGAAAATTTGGAGGGTTACGTACCAAAACCAATTGTTCTTTATCAAAATGAGGAAAACGCGGTAAATTTTTATTTAACGGACGGCGCAAACCCCGCAGTTCAAGTCAATAGTTGCGTTAATTTTGGACAAGACATGAGCGTATTAACGACGCCTTATAGTTTAAATTGGGGTACAGAAAATTCTACATTTAATTTACAACCAAATTCAAACGGATTATACAATACATATTATTCGGGTTATATTGGAAATCTTTACAACCCAAAAAATAGGGAATACACCGTAAAGGCAATTTTACCTTTAGACATTTTAACAACGTTTAAATTAAATGACCGTTTCCAAATTAGAGACAAACGATATATTCCTAACAACGTTAAAATTAATTTAACAACCGGCGAAACAACATTGGTTTTGGTTCAAGACTTTAGACGAATGATTGCGGACAGAATACCGCCAATTGTACCGCCATTTGTACCAAGCCCTGAAGCGCAATGTTTTAACGCGTTTATACCATTTATAAAAAATGCGGTGCAATGCGATTTAGTGCAATGTGGCACAATAGTTCCAGGAGTAACAATAAACCCCACAACATTAAGCGAAGCCGGAAACGTTGAAATATGTTTACCCGAGGACGAAGCCGCGTTAAATTATATAGTTACTGAGGGCGGGTTTTCGGTTCAAATGATAAGCGAAAGCGGCCAAAATATTATTTTAGAAAGTAGCGAAGAAACCGCCGAAATAATAACTATATGTTTAACTTATACTTTATTAGACGGTTCACAAGTTGCAAACCAAATATTTATACAAAGACCATGAAAAATTTTAAACGGTTATTGGCGTTATTAGAGGTACCAACGCAAAATGAAAAAAGCGAAAATATAGCCATAGCAAAAGGAAAATACAAAACGCCCCGGTCAATTAGGGGTATATATAAAGTTCAAAAAAGACATTTAAAATATAGAAATAATGGCGGAAACGAAAACGGTTAAATTAGAGGTAAAAAGTAACGTTGACGAGGTTACGGCGGAATTTAAAAAGACCGGCCAAGAAATAAATAAAACAACGGCAGACGTAAATAATTTAAACAAGGCAACCATTAAAGGTTCTGAGGATATTGTAAAAAGTCAAAAAAAAGTACAAGATAGTTTAAAGAATACGTCAAGACAAGCTAAAAAAACTGAAAGCAATTTTAAAAAATTCGACAATGCCGCAAAAAATATAAAAGGTGGTTTTGAAACGGCCGAGGGTGCCATGGAATTATTAGGCCAACAAAGTGAAACTACCGGTGCAATTATAACCGGGGTTGGCGAAGCAATGAATGTAAGCAAAGGTATTCAAAGTATTAAGGAATATTCAAAAAGCGTTGGTCTTGCCGGCAAAGTACAAAAGGTAATTAATCTAATTGTAAAAGCACACCCGTTAGCGTTATTGGCAACCGCAATAATTGGTATAATTGGGTATTTTGCAATATTTACGGACGCAATAGATTTTGCAATACAAAAATTAAAAGATTTAGGGGACTGGTTAGGAATAACAAATTTTGAAGAGGAAAAGTTGGCCGAGCGAAGGAAAATGAGACACGAGGAAAACATGGCCCGAGAAAAAGCCGCGCAAACATTAAGAGACGCCGAAATAAAACAATTAGAGGCATTAGGAAAAAGTACAATAGAATTAAGGCGTAAAGAAGCATTAGCGGCTAAGGAACGTATAAAAGAGGCATTAGAATTTAATCAATTGCAAGACAAGGCAATGGCAAAGATTAACGAATTGTTAGGCGGAGAGGACAAAGTAGTAAAGTCTCGAGCAAGGACATTAGAATTGCAAACGCAATTAGTTAATATTGAAACTGATTTAATAAATTTAGACAAAGAACAAGAGGCCGAACAACAAAAAAACCATGACGCCTATATTAAAAGACAAAACGATAAATTAAAAAAACAACAAGAATTAGAAAAAATTGAACAAGACCGTTTAAATAATTTGAAAAAATTGGAAAATGATTTATTGGACGAATTGGCGGCCCTGGAACAAGCCAATTTTGACGCGACACAAACGGACCAAGAATTAGAAGAGCAAAAAGCAAGAGAAAAATATTTCAGATTGAAGACTTTAGCGGAAAACGAAATTGAAGACGAAACCGCAAAAAATGAAGCATTGGAAATTATAGAAATCAATCATTTAAACGCCATGAATGATATAAATGTAAAATACGGCGAAATTGACCAAGCAAACAAAGATAAACAAGCCGATGACGACAAGGCAAGAGACGCCAAAACGAAACAAGACGCAATAGACGCCGAAGAGGCAAAAACGAAAGCATTGGCCGAAATACGCCAAGCGGACATTTCTAACGTTGAGGCGGGAATTAATTTAGTTAAAAGTTTAGGTAAAGACAACAAAAAAGTACAAGCGGCGGCAATTATTGCCGAAAATGCGGTGGGGGTTGCAAAAACCATAATATCAACCCAAGCGGCAAACGCGGCGGCATTAGCCACACCGCAAGCCGTTGCGACAAGCGGTGCGGCGGCGGTTCCGGTTATTGCTCGAAATAATATTGCGGCCGGTTTAAGTATTGCAACGTCCGTAGCGGCTACCGCGCAAGGTTTAAGCGCATTAAATGAAAGCGGAAGTATAGAGCAAGGCCCCGAGTTACCGGAAGCCCAAGGCGGCGGCGGGGTTATAAGTCCAGAATTTAATATTGTAGGCGACACCAATATAAACGATTTAGAAAATTTAGGAAGTCAACAACCTTTGCAAGCTTACGTTACAAGTCAAGACGTAACGACGGCCCAAGGTTTGGACCGGGCGCGCGTCGAAAATGCGACAATTTAACAAAATTAGGTTTTTATAATATGAGCATGAAAATTATTGAATTGGTCATTGATGAGGACGCGGAAAACGTCGCGGTTGACGCGGTAAGTTTAGTTCGCGAACCGGCCATTGAGACCGATTGGTACGCCCTTAATAAGCAAAAAAAATATGCTTTAAAATTAAACGAGGACAAGAGAATCATCACCGGTCCCGCCCTAATTCCCCACAAAAAAATCTTCCGTTCAGACCAAGAGAATGGGGACTATTATATATGGTTTTCTAAACAAACGGTTGCCAAATGTAACGAGTTATTTTTTAAGAATTACAACCAAAAAAATGTTACGTTTGAGCATGAGTACGCGGTTGACGGCAATTTTATATTTGAAAGTTGGATAAAAGAGGACAACGAAAACGATAAAAGTAACCTTTACAATTTTGACGCCCCGGTTGGTACATGGTTTATTTCAATGAAAATTGAAAACGACGAAGTATGGAACGCCGTTAAGGACGGTTCGGTACGCGGTTATTCAATTGAGGGACATTTTGCGGACGCCCTGGACTTGAACAAAACAGAAACAACGGACCAAAAATTGCTTAATACTATTAAACAAATAATTTCTGAAAATGCCAAGTAAAGAAAAATTTGTAACACCAAGTAAAACAAGCCCAAAAGGCGGGAAACGCGGTTGTTTATGTAAAGACAAAAAAACCTATAATTCAAAATGTTGCGACGGTTCGTTACAAGCCCAAGGAATAGGACAAGTTTAAAAACATGATAAATACAATTAGACAATACCAAGCCAAAACGCGTAAAGCATTTTTAACGGCAAACCGCATTGAACAAATGATTAAAGAAGTCGAATTTTATTTAAAAGACGAAAACGACGAATTGACGAGTTTAAAAAAAGAGTTAAATAAGTCTATTAAAACGAAACCCAACGGAACCCAAGCCGAGGGTTTAAGACTTTTAAACGAAATAGAAAAATTAAGGACCGGAAGTTTAGCGAAATATATTAAAGCCCCGGAAACCAAAAAGACGACAAAAAACAAAAAATAGGTTTTTACATTATGAGACGACAACAAAGCATATACGACAAGTTGGCCAAATATTCAAAGGTCCAAGACAAGCCAAAAACGGCGTTGTCAAAAAAAGTTAATTTAGGCAAAACGGTTAAAACTTTTCGTTTAAAAACGGCATATAAAAAATACGTTATTACTTTAAATGCAGTTTCAGATTTATTAGAGCAAGCGCAAATAAGCGGTTCAAATTACCAATACGCAATTGAGGAATTTGTGTTGCCGGGCCGAGAATTGTTAATAAAAGGCCGGGACGTTATACGTTTTGAGGAACCAAAACCAACATTTGTTCAAGACGAATTAGACTTAATAAAAGAAAAATTAGACGAATTAGGCGTTGATTATCCGGACCAAGTAACCGAGGTTCAAGAGGCCATTGATTATGCAGTTGAAAGCCACAACGAGTTATACCGCGAAATTGAAAATATTGGCATGAGTCCAATGACAGATTATATTTAAAACATGAAAGCAATTTTACAAAAACTATACGGAAACAATAAAACAAAGACCGAGTTAAAAAAGGTTGAGTTAAGCGCAATTTCTGAAATACGAAACGAATATATAAGCGAAGCAAGAAACGCATATACTACTTTTTATAGTGCGATTGACTCAGTTATGAACGCGGAAGAATCTTTGGCTCGATTATTTAATCAAGGTCCAGGACTTGCAAATTTAAAAGATAGAGTGGACGAATTAGAAACGCAAATAAAAGATTTAGGAATTGAAGTACCAAACGAAATTATTGATTTAAGAGAACAAATTACTTTGGCGTCCGAATATTATACAAAAATGATTGAAGATAATTACAGCGGAATTTTAGAAGGTATGCGATACGATATGGTTACTTTAGTAGATAAATTAGAAAATTTAAGTTGGAATTAATGAAGGCAATTTTACAAAAACTATACGGAAATAACAAACGTTCAACGAGCGTTAAAGCAAGGTTAAAAAAAGTTGAATTGGGTAAAATTGACGATTTAAAAGCAGAACATGCGGACCAATTGCAAACGTTACAAAGCGCAATGAACCCGGTTTTAAACGCAATAAGCGAAGCAAAGGAATATTTAGTTGAAATACAAGACGTTTTAGATAGTTCGTATTTAGTAGATGTTAGCGTTGGGGCCTTAATTGAGGACGTCGAAAGTTTAGGCGTTGACGTACCGGCAGACTTGCAAGAGTTAAAAAATGAAACCGAAGCATTAGCAGACATAGGCGACGTACAAATGGACGTTGAAAGTACATTGCAACAAGCCGAGGACGTATTAAGCGACATATACCAAAAATTTTTTTAAAGAGTAAATAATGAAAGCAACCGAAGTATTAAATAAAATAAAAACCGAAATAAGAATGCAAGTTAATATAGAAACCGCAAAATTAGCGGACGGCGTAACGGTCATTGAGGCCGAAACATTCGCACCGGAAAACGAAGTATTTATTGTAATGGACGAGGACCGCGTACCGTTGGCCCCTGGAGAATACGAAATGGAAGACGGCCGAAAATTGGTTGTTGAAATTGAGGGTATTATCGCGCAAATTGGCGAACAAGCCGAGGACGTAGTGGCCGAAGAGGAAGAGGAAAAGGAAGAGGACCTAAAAAAAGACGACAAGCCAAAAACGATTGTTGAAACAAAAGTAAAAGAAACTTATTTCGAGGAAGAGACACCGGCGGAAGTAGTCGAAACGGTTGAGGCGGTTGAGGACGAAGTATTGGGCGAAGTTAGCGCAATTATAGAAGACTTGACACCGGAAACCGTAACCGAAGCGGACGCGTCGGAAATGGCGGTTGCCGTAGTTGAGGCCGTAACGGAGACATTGGAAGACATGCCCGAAGAGTTAAAAGAAAAGTATATGCGTAAACGCAAAAAGTACGGTAAAAACAAATTGACCGAGGACGAGGCGAGCGTAATTCAAGACGCCGAAGCGGAAATTGTGAGCGCAGTTGCGGAAGTTGTAAACGCGGAAACACCCGAAGAGGTAACGCCGGAAATTGCGGAAACAATAGCCGAGGTTGTAACGGAAGCCGTACAAGAAATTGTAGCCGAGGCACCCGAGGAATTGAAAAAACAAGTTTTCAAGAAAACTAAACTTTCAAAGGTAAAAAGCAAAAACAAAAAGCGCATTGATTTAGCAAAAGAAAAAATCGAAAAATTGCATAAATTAAACGCAACGAAAAAAGCAAAAACAACGGCCAAGCCGTTAAGACATAACACGGAAAAAAAGACCGCAAAAAAGGTAGATTTTCAGATTGCAAATAAGCGACCTAAAAACACTTTAGACCGAGTAATGGAAAAATTATATAAGTAAAAAAGAGCATTAATATTAACTAAAAAAAACAAAAAAAATGCCAAATCCAGGAATAACTACAAGCTATGTAGGAGAAAGCGCGGGGAGATACATCGCAAGTAGTCTTTTAAGCGCAAACACAATTGAGAACGGCGGATTAACCGTTGTTCCAAATATCAAATTTCGTCAAACGATGAAAGTAGCCGACCTTGACGCCGGTATCAAGGACGCGACATGTACGTACGAAACGGCCGGTACAACCACATTAACTGAACGTATTTTGGAACCCAAAGAGCTACAAAGTTTGCAAACCCTTTGTATTAACGAGTTCAGAAAAGATTGGGACGCAGTTGCAATGGGGTATTCAGTACATGACAATTTACCGCCTAATTTCCAGGAGTGGGTTATTGCATACGTTTTAGGTAAAATTTCGGCAAAAACTGAAATTGACATTTGGAACGGAGTAGGAACCGGGGCCGGTGCGGTTAACGGAGAGTTTGACGGCCTATTGCCACAAATTGTTAAGGCAATTGCGGCCGGTGAAATACCGGCGGGACAACAAGTACCATTGGTTGCGGGGGGTTTAAATGCCGGAAATATTACCCAAGAATTAGGCCTTTTGATTGACGCCGTTCCAGACACCCTTTACGGAAATGAAAATAGTTTCATCTATATGGGAATCTCGGCATACAAAAACTATACGCGCGCATTGGGCGGTTTTGGTGCAAATGGTTTAGGTGCAAACGGTTACGAAAATAGAGGTAACAACCAAAGTTTTGACACCGGTTTAATGTTTGACGGTATGCGTATTTTTTGCGCACATGGTATGCCAAAGGACAAAATGATTGTAACGCATACAGAAAACTTGTTTTTTGGAACCGGGTTAATGTCGGACATGCAAGAATGTACGCTTTTGGACATGAGACCGACAACCGGCGCACAAGAAATGAGACTAATCGTAAGATATACGGCCGGGACAACGTACGGAGTTGGTGCGGACATTACGACATACGGAATATAAAGCAGAAACAAAACAAACCCCTACTTAAAGTGGGGGTTTAAATAATAACATTTAAAACACTGATAATGAGTTGTTTAATAGCAAATGGTCGTCTCGAAGCTTGCAAAGATAGCATAAGCGGAATTTCAAATATTTTTTTCATAAATTTCGGCGAAATTGAAACCGTTACATATAGCGGAACGGCACCCAACGAGGGGGACGATATACAAGGAATAACCGCAGTTCTGAAACTTTACAAATATGAATTAAAAGGCGCAAACGGTTTTGACCAAAATATATTAAGTTCCAGGGCCAACGGTACGACGGTTTTTGAACAAATGTTGACGGTACAATTTAAACGTCAAGACATTAAGACGCACAAAAATATAAAATTTATAGCGTATGGGCGTCCATACGTTGTGGTTCAAAGCCGTACAAATGAGTTCTTTTTAATGGGCTTAAAAGAGGGGGCCGACGTTGAATCGGGTTCCGTAAATTCGGGAGTTGAGTACACAGACTACAACGGTTACAATTTGGTACTAAAAGCCACAGAACAAAGGCCGGCCAATTACTTGTCAGTTACGGACGCCGTAACCGGCGAAGACAGACCAATAAAAGACGAAACCGAATTGGTTGACGTTTTCGGATTGACCATTACAGACATAGTAACGACATAAAAAACTTTGTTTATATATCGTTTAAAAGGCCTTTGACGTAATTTTTAAGGGCCTTTTTTTTGATTAAATTTTAATCAATAATTGTGATTAAAAACATGGCTTTTTAGTTTAATGGCATATCTCGACTTTTTAATACATAGATATACGCGGGTATAAATAAAGCCATTAAACATGCCTTAAAATGCGTAATTGACCATTTGGAAATGTAAAATATTTTTTGTATGTAATATAAGCCAAAACCCAAAACCTGGGTTTTTTTTAGTTATGATACTTTGGTACAAAAAAGCGAATTATTGTTATATAAGTATGACCGTATTATTGCCCGATACCGCAACCGAACAAACGTATAAATTCATTCCATTTATACAACCAACCGAAAATCTAAACATAACGAAAATTGATTTTTTGGACGAGCAAACAAACACAAACGCCGAAGCGGTATTGGGTACCTTTTCAACGGTTTCATTTTACAACGAAGTAAATTTAACAATACCATTAATTGAGGGCCGTTTTTACATGGCCATTTTTTACGACGGTACAACCGAAATTTTCCGAGACAAAGTTTTTGCGACCGCGCAACCAATTGAATCATTTAGCGTAAATGCCGGAGTTTACAAATATGGACCAAGTACGCCAAACGAATATATTTTATATGAGCAATAAAGAAAATAACGTACATGTTATAAATTTGAATAGTTACGAACCGCCGGTAATTGTTGAAAGCAAAAAAGACGATTTCGTTTTTTTCGGCGAGGACAATTTATATTTCGATTACCTTATTGAGCGTTATATACAAAGCCCAACAAACCATGCGGTTATAAACAACATTGTAAAACTAATTTACGGCAAAGGTTTAATGGCAACGGAAGCGTCAAAACGTCCCGAGCAATACGCCCAAATGAAAATGTTGTTTTCAAAAGATTGTACCCGCCGGTTGGCGTCCGATTTAAAAATGATGGGACAATGCGCAATACAAGGTCTTTACAATAAGGACCGTTCAAAAATTGTTGAAACAAACCATGTACCAATACAATTGTTGAGGGCCGAAAAATGCAGTATTGAAACCGGCGAAATAGAAGCTTATTATTTTAGCAATGATTGGTCCGATTTACGAAACCATGAACCGCAAAGAATTAGCGCGTTTGGAATGTCAAAAGACGATACGGAAATTTTATATATTCGTCCATATAGTGTTAATATGCGCTATTATAGTTACCCGGATTGGCAAGGAATTGTCAGTTATTCGCAATTAGAAACCGAAATTTCGCATTTTTTAGTAAATGATACCGTAAATGGTTTCTCGGGAACCCGAATTGTGAATCTTAATTCGGGGGTGCCGGACATTGAAAAACGCGAGGAAATAAAACACGAAATTTTACAAAAATTAAGCGGGGCGCGGGGCCAAAAAACAATTGTAAGTTTCAACCATGATAGCACAAACCAAACGGACATACAAGACATTAGTTTAAACAATGCGCCGTCCCATTATGAGTATTTGAGCGACGAGTGCATGCACAAAATTTTAACCGGCCATGGCGTCGTAAATAGCGCAATTTTTGGAATAGCAACGGCAAGCGGTTTTAGTAGTGCGAGCGACGAGTTAATGACATCGTTCCAATTATATATGAACATGACGGTACGACCGTTCCAGGACCTATTAATTGACGGCCTACAAAAAATATTAACGTACAACGGGGTTAATTTAAACTTGTATTTTGAAACGTTAAACCCTTTTGACAAATACGACGCCAACGGAAACGTAATTGTTGACGAAGAGGACAAACAAGAATTAAAAAAAGAAACGCCCGAAATTGATTTAAGCATGTACGGCGAAAAGCCAAACAAGGAATGGATATTAATAGACGAGTTCGACGCGGACATTGAAAAGGAAAACGAGTACGACCAAGAAATTGAATTGGCGCAAAAAAAAGCAAATGAAGACAAGCCCGAAAAATTGAGCATGTACCAACGAATGCGCAAAGCCATGTTAGTAAGTAACAGAAACCCGCAACCGGACGAAGTAAGCGAACAAGACTGGATTATAAACGGAATGTATTTTATAACAAGGTACCGATACGTTGAAACGGATTATTTAAGTAAACCAAGTAAGGGGGGCGAATCTCGGCCATTTTGCAAAGCCATGATGAGACAAAACGATAATGTTTACCGTAAAGAAGACCTTGACGCCATGAGCAAAAACCCAAGCGTAAACCCCGGGTTTGGTCCAAACGGTTCAAACACGTATAATATTATGGCCTATAAGGGGGGGCCTAATTGCAAACATCTATTCCGTCGTCAAGTATGGGTTGGCGTAGATTTTGGCGTACCCCTGGACCCGACAAGCCAATTGGCAAATCAAATAAGCGTTTACCGAGCGCGGAAATACGGATATAGAGTAAAAGGCAACCCAAGCGAAACCGCAGTTGCCCCAATAAACCAACCAAACCAAGGTTATTTAAAATAAGATTATGGCGGAATATGTATTGTTTGTAACCCGAAAAGACATTGTAAGATTTACGGCCATGAATGGAAACGTTGACGTTGACCGGTATTTGCAATTTTGTAAAATTTCCCAAGACCCACAATTGCAACCGTTATTGGGTACGAAATTATTTCAAAAAATACAAAACGAAATAAAGGCCGGAACGTTGGCAACACCTTATAAGGAGTTATTAGAGGACAAAATAAAGGACGTTGTTTTATTTTATACAATGACCGAGTATTTGCCATGGGGAAATATTCAAGTAAGCAACAAAGGAATTTTTAAATTTACCCAAGAAAATGGCCAAGTCGTAGATAAAAGCGAGGTTGACGATTTAGTGGAAACGGCCCGAAGTACGGCCGAATTTTACGCCCAAAGACTTATTGACCATTTATGCCAAAATTCGACATTATACCCCGAGTACAAACAAAATTCAAATGATGACATAAGCCCGACAACGCAAAATTATTGGGGGGGTTGGGTATTGTGAAAAATTACAAACCAAAACCGGTTAATTTAAAAAAGCTTTTAAACTATTTAAAAACAAAAAATGGCATTAACGACAAAAATAAGTGAGTTACCCGCAAAGGGGGCCAACCTGGAAACTTTAGATTTAGTACCGATTGCGTCCGTTGACGCCGGAAGCCCAACCGGATATACAACAAAATACGTTACCGGGGCCGAGGTTTTCAACGAAAACGCATTAATTGAATTTAACGTACAAAGCGCAACATATACTTTAGTTTTAAGCGACGCCGGAAAAATGGTTGAAATGAATGACGCAAGCCCGGTTATTTTATTAGTGCCGTTAAATAGTGCCGTTGCGTTTCCAATAGGTACACAAATTTTATTTAGTCAAGCGGGGGCCGGCGAAGTTACCGTAAAATTTACCGGCGGAACGTTGTTAAGTGAGGGCAACAAATTAACAACCGTTGGTCAATATGCGTTGGGTACATTGATAAAAAAATCAACCGACGTTTGGTATGTTTCCGGAAATTTAAAAACATAGTATGTTATTAAGTACGCATGGCATAATTTCAAGCGGAACCGGCAACGCCTTTGTAAATACTTTGTCAACAAGTTTCGACGGTGTAGATGAGCAAATTGATTTTAGCCAAGTTGATTTAACAAGTGATTTTACGACGTCTTTTTGGATAAAACCGATAAGCGTAGGTGCAAGCTTTTTAGTTGGTAGAAATACTAATAGTGATTATATATGGTTAAGAACTACATCACAAATAAGAATAAGAATTAATTTTAGCACATATACTTTTAGTGAAAGCGGGGGCAATAATATTTTTTTAAATGCCTGGAATCATTTATTAGTAATTAGAAGTAGTGGAAACGCATTAAGAATATTTTTAAATGGGGCAAGTTTTAGCACAGTTAAAACGGCGTCCGGAAACCATAGGTTAAACCAAATTGGGGGCGTATATGGTAATTTTTACGAGGGCGTAGTTAACAACGTTGCGTTTTGGGATAGCGACCAAACCGCAAACCGAAGCGTTATATATAATAATTCCAAACCGGACGATTTAACCGCATTAGGGCCGTTGTTATGGTACCGAATGGGGAATTTTGACACATACCCAAACATAAATGACAACGCCGGAACGAACAATGCTACAATGCAAAATATGAGTAGCGCAAATTTTGTTAATGACGTACCATAATAAATAAAACAATGAAGGGACTTGAACAATTTACAGACTTAATAGCCGTATTGGTGGGAATGATTGGCGCAATGGCCAAAGGAATGAAAAAACGAGCGAAGTTAAAAACTATAATTATAGGAATGACGGTTGCCGGTATTTTGTCGTATAGCTTAATTGGAGTAGTAGAAATTTTTTATAGTGAATTGACGCCAAGACTTATTATTTTAGTTTCTTTTGTTGTTGGTTGGGTTGCAAACGAATTAACCGAAAAAATAGATTTAGTCTTTGAGGACGTTTTTAACTACTTTGCCGATAAACTTAAAAACCTAATAAAATGAGCGACACAATAGTACATACCGGACATTGCGATACGGTTATTGAAAACAAACATATTGTAATTGATACATTTGTAAAACAAGACACCGTATATATTGAAACGCAAACATTTGACAAGGAAATACAAATACTTGAAAAACTTATTGATAAACCGGACTTTGGAAAATCTGTTGTTTCCGTTTTGGTCCTGGTTTTTGTTTGTTATACCTTGTTAAAAAAACGAAAAAAATGAGCGAACCGAAATTGGACCTATCAAAAATAAATTTTGTTGGCATGGACGACAACGAGTATATACGCGTTGAGACTGAA
>JAAHTH010002066.1_pt1 | contig 16108 bp, 12 predicted proteins | sample 6116091 | NCBI WGS metagenome assembly JAAHTH01 (sample SAMN13939990, study PRJNA603662) | sponge metagenome | isolation source: marine sponge | host: Mycale hentscheli | place: New Zealand | collected 2006 | reverse complement strand
GCGTTGACTCACAGAGAGAATCTCTGCGAGTCGGTATGTCCAAGGTGTGAACGGGTTAGTCATATTCATTGGTCTCTGTACCTCTATCAGCTAATTTAACCAACTTAGATTTTTTCAATCGGAAGTTTACGAATGTTTTACCCTTATACGTTTTTTCATACACGGTAATACTAATGTCAAATGTTGAACCAAAATTCTTTAAAAGCATTGGAACTAATGTTGTCTTACATGTAATACAAGCGATATCAGCTACTTCATTAATATACACCGGATTGAATGTACCAAATTCTTTATTATCAATTTTATTTCTGACGTTGAATAACTTTTGAAACATCACTTTATCATCTGATTTTGATACGGAAAACTTTTCCCCACCATATTTATTCTTTCCTCGATAAACTGCAGTCAACTTCATTTTTCTTATATAATATAATATATATATTATTTATAGTATAAAGATTATTTGTTATGTTATATATAAAGATCGGTATATAATGCGCGATTCTCAAAAAAAGGCTAATAAGGCTTATCGTTTAAGAACACTAGCATCGAAAAAACATTATTGTGAGGAATGTTGTAAATCCTTCAGGGATAAATATACATTGACAAATCATATGAAAAGTCGCGTACATAATCCTTTACCTAAAAAATCGTATTACTGTGAATGTTGTGATTATAGGACTAAATTTAAACCTAGTATGAGGAATCATCTAAAATCAAAAAAACATATAAAAAAATCATTAGATTAAAAAAAATAATTAAAAAAAAATAATTAAAAAAAAATTATTTTTTTATTTTGGTCTAAAGGGTATATCCCAATAATAATATATAAAAAATATATAAAAGTTTATCGACATACATATAATCATGCCGAGAAGAAATTCAGAAAAGTACCGTGAGATCAAAGACAATATTGATTTTGGCTTATACGAGCCCTCACCAAATTATTCAAACACATGGAGAAGTTTGACATATCAAGATATTGAAGATGAATACAACCGAATGGTTGCTGTTTCAGAAGAAGGTTTTTTGAGTGATGAAGAAGAAAAGGAAATTGCATCTGAACTAGATGAATTCAAAAATTATCTTGAATCTGACAATGTAAACTTCAATGTTAACATCAATAGCGAAGCTGAGGTATTCAATAACAAATTATTGAGAATGTTTCAAATGACTTCGGAAAAAACGGACAAATACATTGCAATATACAATATTAGGAGTGAATCGACGGGAGCTGTGAACCGTGAAATAATTACAATTACAGCAGGAAATGAAATAGAATTAATTGAAAGATTAACGACAAGTGAAGATTATGATCAGATTCTATCAAACATAAGAAGAATAGTCAATATGGAGATTAAAAAACTAAACAGACCAAATAGAAGAAGACGTGAGGGCGCGTTCTTCCCTTACTACAACCCAAATCATGGAAAGATAAATTTGAAAAAGTATCAAATATTTAAAAATAGCAAATCATCAACATATGATGTCAGTTGTTTCATTTACGCAATTGAAATGTCTGGCTGTGCTAGCGAGTCTGAAATAAATGATCTCAAATTATTGATCAAAACACAATACGTTCCATTGATAAAGATAAAGGAAATTTCTAATCATTTTAAGTGGAATATCAATTTAAGGTACAGAAAAAAAGATAATATACGTTGGGAGATAAAAAAATATAGAGTCAATGACCCTCTAGCAGAAACTATCAACCTTTGTTTGTTTGAAAATCATTATTTCATTGATGAGAAAACAAGATACACAGCGTACAGTATCAAACATTTCAATGAAGTGAAAGGAAAGACAAGATGGTTTGATTACATTAAAAAATCTAAAAAATCTAAAAAATCTAAAAAAATTAACTCATGGAAGCTTATTGACCTAATGTTGAAAAATAACCTAATGAACAAGATTTCAATTGAAGATATTAGGAATACGCAATTCCTAGGTGATTACAAAGACAATGAACCAAAAGCTATCATTTCTGGCACATCTAAAATTGAAGAATATGAAAAAAAATATAACACAATTACGAAAATATTTTATAAAAAGGACGGTGAATGGCAGTCGAGTTATAGAAAAACTAAAAAAGGTGATAAGAAAGATAGAATTAAAAATAGAAATTACATATTTGCGGATTTTGAAACATGTACAAGTGGTGATAAACACATACCATTTATGATTTCTTATGATATTGGTGGTAAAATGATATGTGCTACTGGTCGTAATTGTGGTATTAAATTTCTAAATGACATTCCTGACCAATCAGTTATTTATTTTCACAACCTGGGATATGATTTGAATTTCATTTACGAACATGTAAATGTTACGACATTTATTAAGAATGGTAGTATGGTTTATCTCATGACTTGTCGTTACAAGGGTAAGACTTTGGAATTTAGAGATACATATTGTTTGATCCCGAGTAGACTAAGTGAATTCCCCAAGATGTTTGGAATGAAAAACATCAAAAAAGAAATAATGCCATACTCATTATATGAAATAGATAACTTCGACAAATTTTGTAAAATTGAAGAAGTTAGAAAACATTTGAAACCTGATGACTGGGAAGAGTTCCTAGAACTATCAAAAGAATATACAGAAAATGGAATGTTCGACAAATTAGAATATGCCAAGTTCTATTGTAATCGTGACATAGAATTAATGAAGAAAGGGTACGGTATTTTTAGAAAAAATCTTATTGATGAATTCGATCTCGACCCACAATGTTACCTAACAATCAGTTCTCTAGCTAATGCATATTTAATGAAGAAAGGATGTTTTAAAGATGTGTATAAATTAGGCGGTTCTTCCCGAGAATTTATTCAAACCACAGTTAAGGGAGGAAGGTGTATGACAAGAAAAAATGAAAAATTCCAAGTTAACGAAGTGTTAAATGATTTTGATGGAGTTAGTCTATACCCTTCAGCCATGTATTTATTTGATGGATTTTTGAAAGGTAAACCAAAAAAGATAGAAACATTTGAACCTGAGAAATATTCACATTATTTCGTTAAAATCAAGATTACAAAAATTAATAAAATATTAGATTTTCCGTTGATTTCAATAAAAGAAAACGGCATCTTACAATATAGAAATGAACTTACGACCATGTATGTTGACAAATACACGCTAGAAGATTTGGTTGAATTTCAGGGAATTGAATACGAATTTTTGGAGGGATTATATTTCGATGAAGGTTTTAACACGAAAATCAAGGAAACCATTAAATTCATGTTTGAACAGAGGTTGAAATACAAAAAAGAAAAAAATCCAGTACAAATTATTTATAAACTTCTTATGAATTCGTCGTATGGTAAAACTATAATGAAAGAACACCTGACTGAAGATGTTATTATTTACGCTGATAAATTTAACGATTACGTCTATAGAAACCATAACTATATCAAGAACATCGAATGTAATGGAAAACAGTACTGGATAAAGAAAAACAAAGCAATCAATAACCATATGAGTTATCCACACATAGGAAGCGCAATTCTGTCATATTCGAAAAGGATCATGAATCAAGTATTCGATGTCGCAACACAATCAAACATACCAGTATATTATCAAGATACAGATAGTATGCATATCAGAGATGATGATGTTAAAACTCTGGCTGAAGAATTCGGAAAGAAGTATAATAAAAATTTAATTGGCAAAGGTCTTGGTCAATTCCATTGCGACTTTGATTTGAAAGGCTGTAGTGATCCAGTTTCAGTTAAAAGCATTTTCCTCGGGAAGAAAACATATGTAGACATATTAACAAGTAAGAAATCTGCGGAAAACTCAAGCAAGGGAATTCATTTCAGATTCAAAGGAATCCCTCAAGAATGTGTAAAAGCCAAATCAAATGAATCTTATGATGGTGACATATTTAAACTATATGAAGATTTATTGGTAGATGATAAAAAAATTAAATTCGACCTATGTAAAGGAATTAATAGAATAAGACCAGTGTTCAAGAATCAGAATGGAATAGTGAAAAGTTTAACAAAATTTGTAAGAGAAGTTTCGTTTTGACTCACGCTTTGCCTTTCGTTCGCTGACGCTCTCTGTCGGCTAGCTCCGTCGGGGTTTACCCCTTAAAGGTGTGAACGGGTCAAAGGGGTTTACCCCTTATTAATTATTTTAGATCCGATTTTTTATAAAAACCATATTATAAACAGAAGTTTTTTGCTAGCTTCCACCGAAAAAAAAAGTGGGAATGGCAGAATCAGTACTCGATGGAGATAGAAAATTTATGAAAGCTTTTTTGAAAAGGCTGGGGTTACCATCTGACTCAGACACACAGAACAGGGTCATAGCTGGGATACCTCAGTGGCGACAATTCTCAAAAACTATGAGAAGTGTTAGATTTAAAAGACCAGTGTTAGGAATAAACAGTAAATCAAATGCTGATATTATTGATGCGATAATTAGACGTAGGTTTAAGGAAGAAGAGAAAGATACTTATGATGTATTATATGCAGATATGTTCGGACCAGATGCACCTCGTATTCAAGACTTAATCAGGAGAATAGCCAGGGAACGGGTACGACCACCACCACCAGAAATAGCGGAACAGAAGGAAATAATGGAACAAAAGGAAAGAGAAGAAAAAGCAGAACGGGAAATCGGCGAAATTATGGGACAGGCTGTCAGAATTGTGGAAGAGGAGAAACGAAAAATAGAAAAAGAAATTAGGAAAGTTTTACAAGAAAATGCCGAAAGGGAAGCCGATGACATTATAAGAAAGGCTTCTGGAATTGCGGAAAGGGGGGCAGAGGTTAAACGCAAAAAAGCAAGGAGAAAGAAACAAATTAGGGATGTCGTGATGAAAGCCCAGAAGAGAAAAATCATGGCGAAACGCGACATTGAAAAGCTTCTTAACTCAATTGTCAGGGAAACAGAGGGGGAGGTTGGCGTCGGCAGACAACAGGGTAATGTCCCAGTGGAAGTACCACCAATACACCCACCACAACCGCCCCAACCCCTTCAGGATGTACAAATGGAAATCACGCCAGAGGCGAAGGTATCCCAAGAATCTAACCCTGTACCACCAGCAGAACCCCTCGTCCCACAGAGTCAATCTGCTGTACCTATTGATTCTGGCGAGGTTGGTTCGGGAGTACAAATAGACATCACGGAAGAAGAATTAGCGTCCCTTCTTGAACTTACAGAGACGGAAGATTTACGAGATGTTGAAGAAAACACACGTGTAAAAATGGGTTTAGACCCGTCCGTTATGTCAAACCTCGTAGATAGAGATGTAGACTTTGGCGTAAGAGATACCACACCAGGTGTGGGTGGGGTTTCCGCTGCGCGTAGACAGAGATTAAGAAAAATGTTTGAAGATGCTGGCGAAGAGAAAAAAGAAACAAGGGCTACTGGAAGAGGGCAAACTATGCGGGATTTTACCAGGCGAATTAGTGAGACTAGGGCAGTAATCAATCCGCAAAGAGTCAGGCAAGACGTACGCTTATCGGAAGTACTCAACCCGGGAGATTTAAACACCATGATACAACGAACGGGTGTGGTACATGACGTAATCGCGGATGTTATGCAAGCAGACCCATTGGTAACCCCGGAAGAAATAAGGGAGGTTGAGGCTGAGCTTGACCTCTTGATACAAGACACCACAATCAAAGCCAAAAAAAGTAATTTGGAACCTATGGACATCTTGAACATACCGTGGCTGGCTGGTTCGATTTTGTTAGGCACTTTCGCTTTTCAATCTATGATGGCACCTAGAGTATCGAGCGCCGGGCTAGGGTCTGGTGTTCTGGACTTCACTTCCCTGGCATTCCTGTCATCTATGCTGGGTGTTCATGATTTTGTTGATTTTACAAAGCCCATCCCTGAAGGCGAACCTGAAGGTGAACCTGAAGGCGAACCCGAAAGAAAGAGACCTGAAGGTGAACCCGAAAGAAAGAGACCGCCTCCAGGTCCGGGCGGTGAACCTGAAGAAATACCCCTGGAAGGTGTGCAACCGCCCGAGGGGTTCGGGGCTGAAGGTTTAGAGGCGCAAAGATTTAGGGGCGGGGCAGAAGGACGACTAGCCAGAAGACTGTTAGCAATGGTTGATGCTGGGCGAATAGGCGTCGATGCTTTCAGAGATATCGTCCGAAATTTAGTTCATACTGGGAGGATGGGCATCGGTGGTTTGCGTTTCCTGGAAAGAAACATAAATGTCGGGGATTTTAAACCCTCTGTCTTTGTTGGCTTTACGGCTGTACTCGCCGAATTAATCAGAGAACTTGGCAGAGATACTCCCGACAAAATTGAACTAACTCCTGAAGAGAGAAGTCAAATTGAAAAAGAAGCCGAAGACACAAAGGTAATTCAAGACAAAGATTCTGAACAACGAGTCCTTCAACTTCGCCCAGAATTCATCAGTCTTGGCACAAATGCTGACACTGAGACTCCATCACAAGCGTTAAAAGAACGCATTCAATTTGCGAGATTTAACCATGTCGAACAAAAAACAGGCGACCTAAATGACATGAATAGGGAATTCGACAATAATGTTAGGTTTGCTGGACCTCTGATTAAACCTCCTGCAACAGATACTATGGGACTAGCCCAATTGCTATATTACACAAATAACACGATGAATAACTCAACAACCAACGGTGCCACGCGTTTGGCTAAGTATACTTCTATGTTTCCTGGTTCGCAAAGTGTCCGGAGAGTTGATGAAGTATTGAAAGATGTAAACGCACCGATTGCAACTACGTCACCTTATGTGAAAGTTGTACGTCCCACCATGAGTGCTAATGCGGGATATAAATTAAATGTCCCGATGAGTAACGTAGCGCCACAAAATACGGCATTCGCCCTATATGATACTGTGGGAAATCAAGTCGAAAACCCTCCGCAGGGTTATGCACCTTTTGTACCTATGAAAATGTCTGACAGCTCAGCACCACCACCATCTAACCCGACTGGTGTAATTCAAATTAATGGTATTGAATATTATCCTAGTTCTATGTGGCGTCCTTCCTCGGGAGTTAAACAGAAAGGTATGACATTTAATAATTTCAATAACCTAGACCCCATATACCCAAGTAATTTCAATAACCCTAACCTCGGGTTGAGAGATGTCACCAGTTCACAATCTGCGGTTGTCAGCCATCTTCTTGGACCTCAGAATACCGCGTTTTATGGGTTTGGTTCATCGAGATACTATTAACCCGCTGACGTAATCGCTTCGCTCATACCCGCTCGGGCGCTCACGCCTATTTTTTTTCAACAACAGACATGTAACTCAAGAACCAAAAAAAAGATGGTAATGGGTTCAAGGGGTTTACCCCTTAAGGTATGTGTCTAGGTTTTTTCTGTAGCGTTTGTCGAATGTATCATGCATGTTTATGTGTAAAAATGAATGTTTTTCGCGCGTTGCATCTTCTACCATATCAGCGAATTTTTTTTTGTGCATACCTGGCGGGCAATACTCTTCAGAAATTCGCTCCAATTCACTACCGGACCCCCTGAAATAAAATATATTGTTCGCCTGTAACCTACATGCCCTGGGTGTTTTGGTGTATGACTGCCCACATAGCCAGGTTGATACACCATAATGTCTGTTCGCTATGAAAGATTTTAGGAAAGATTTAGACCGCATGAATTTTCCATTACTTTGAATATCTTCAAATATGATTAATATTTTTGGTGCTTTGCGTATTCCTTTTTCCTCGATTCTCTCCCTCTGCTTTTTCAATATTTTTGACAAATCTGATTCCTTGATGTCCATGAAAATATTTTTTTCTGGAATCTTGGCATGTTTAAACAAATCATCTGACCCTCCTGTAGGACTGAACAAAAAAACCTCGTCAAAATAATTTTTGAAAAACTCTTTTCGCGTCAATAAGTTTAATAGTAGTGTTGACTTTCCTGACCCACTAGAGCCGTTGAAAATCACTGACGCTGGGTGTCTCGGTATTATTTTCTTTTTCATTAATACACGTTGTTTAATTTTGCTTTTGTCTGTTGGTAGGGCTCGTATTTCCAAACTGAAGCCTTCTAACTGGACTGGTGTTCCACCTGTGTTCGGTTGTGAGTCATCATCCTGTTTTTTATCAGTGGTCGGAGGGTTAACTACCTGTTCCTGATATTTTTCCATCATATTTCTGTTCAAAAACATTTAATTTTTTGTGTCGTTTTTTCCCTATCTCTATATAGACATACAGATAATTAAATTACTATGTTTTCAATTCCAGGAGCTATTTTATTCGGGGCATCTGCCGCAGGAGTAGGCATGATGCGAGACCATCTTAACGAGGCTCATATGACACATATTTTAAACGAGCAATTAAGAAAACCTAGAGAATTAAGAGGCACTACACCAACAAGGGCAGGGGAAACAGCCCACCGCAAGCGAATTGAGGTAGAACACGGGAGAGTTAGCGATACGTCTGCCGTAGCAGGTGCCGTGGTTGGTGGTTTGGCGGGCGCTGTAGTAGGAGGAGTGCCGGGGGCTGTAGTTGGAGCACTACTGGGCGGGGCTATTCCGGCGGCGGGGTCAGGACAGCAACCAGCACCACCGCCTCCAGGACAGCAACCAGCACCAGCACCAGCACCAAGACAACAAGCACCACCAGGACCGCCACCTCCAGGACCACCAAGACCAAGAGCAAGACCACCACCGCCTCCAGGACAGCAACCAGCACCAGGACCACCACCGCCTCCAGGACAGCAACCAGCACCAGCACCAGGACCAGCACCAGGACCAGCACCAGGACCAGCACCAGGACCAGCACCAGCACCAGGACCAGCACCACAAGGACAACAACCAGGACAGCAAGGACAACAACCAGGACAGCAAGGACAGCAACCAGGACATCAATACTTCACAGCGCAGGGACCAGCATCCACAGCATCACACGGTTTGGAAAGTCATACGTTCGGGGTGAGGGGTGTTCCGGGTGAAAGCAGAGAACTTCAACAAGCATTACAAAGTGTCAGGATTCCCATCCCTAAGGCTGGGGAAGACATAAGAAAAGATGGAGGAAAATACCCCACGTCTCTTGGTGACATATTGGATGGTACAGTAACCTCAAATCAGGTTAGTCTTGTCCAAATTTCTAACGCTAGTTATCTTCGGGAACTTAACAAATATAACACCAGCTTTTGACCCCGTTCACGCCTTGCCAAGAACCTTCGGTTCTTCTGGCTGGCTACACTCGGTGGTTTACACCTTAAAGGTGTGAACGGGTCAAAGGGGTTTACCCCTTATTAATTATTTTTTTTGACTTTTTATTATTACTCTCTATATATATAATACTTGACTTGTAAAAAACTTACAAATGAACGAAGAAAAATCATCACTCGCGGTGACTCAACAGAAGCTTCTGAATGGAGTGGCTTACGAAAGTCTGCCAGAAACCTCTATCGCTGTGTCCAGGACATTTGAAAAACAATTCTTCCAAAAATCCTCGTACAGTTCCTCGCAGAATGAGGCTATCTGTGATTTTAACACTGGTGCCAAATTCGTTAACCCTAGACGCTCATACCTCGCTATGAAGGTTAAGTCTACGGTCGCTGGCAAAGGTGCCAACTTTGGTCACGGTAGTGCGTGTAACTTAATTAGACGGGTTGTTATTACCAGTAGGTCAGGTGTAGAACTTAGCAGAACAGAAGATTATAATATTCTTATGGCTAAATGTCTTAGATATGGATGCCCAAAAGATTGGCTTGACAAATTCGGAGAAATCATTGGTCTTAACGATAATACTGCCACGCTTGGTCAGAATAATGTTCAAATTCCAACCGGAGGAAAAATATTCATGATTCCCCTTGATAAACTCTCACCATTCTTCGAAGGGGATGGAAAATCATTGATCCCGCCACCCGCCGCCGCTGGTTTGAGGGTTCAAATCACATTCGCCTCTGATGCTCAGGCGCTTGTATCAAATGATGTGCTTCAAAAATATGAGATTGATGACATTTACATTGTTGCAAATCTTACAACTATGGTAGATTCTTGGCAAAAACTTCTCAATGAGGAATCTGCCAGAGACGGACTGACATATTCTTACCCTGAGTGGCATACGACTCAGTCAGCCTCATCGCAGACAAACACAAATATTGAAGTTCGCAAGGCTGTGGCTAGGGCTATGAGTGCATTTGTAGTCAGCAAACAGCTACCTGATCTTGCGACGTCAGATAACATGAAATCTGACGCATATCAGGTTAACTCTTACCAATACAGGCTAGGTTCTCTATACCCTACACAACAGCCTGTCACTACAGGTCAGGAAGCATATTTTCAGGCGCAGAGTATGTGGGATGGTGGTGTATTGGACTGTAAAAGACCGAATGCTGTTAGTTATACTCAGTTCAGCGCTAGTACTGCTCCTATAGTAGCCACTGGTACTTCTGATGGTGATGGTATTGTTGCTGTTAGTTTGGAACGCAATGATGTTGCTTTGAATGGAGTTTTAAATATTGCTGGTATGCCAACTAACAACTCTCGCGTTCTTGGTTGTGATCTCGAATTCACTAGCGCTACTGCTAGAACTAACTATCTATTCATGAAACACCTGCGGGTAGCGAAATTCTTTATCGACAATGCAGTTCTATCTGAGTGAACAATGTCGACATTGCATATATGGTATTATCAATCCGTTCACGCCTTGCCCATGCGCTACGCGCATTCGGGCTGGCTACACTCGGTGTTTGGTTCTGAATATTCAAACCCACAGCCTAAGATAACAAGAGCATGTGAGGAATGAAAAAAGAAAGCTGGTCGGGACACTCTAACCGATGTTTTTTTTTTGCTATACTTTTAATTTTCGAAGAAAATTTTTTAAAAGTATAAATATAAAGACTTTTTTTAAAGGAATGCCACACGTTTCGAAAGGTAAATTATTGAGGGTATCCTCTGAGGATAAAGGTATAGGTGAGTCTAACGGGAGTTTCAGTGTAAATCTCGGCAACTCCTCATATGTACAAAATGTCATAGGCGTTGTACTCAAGAGCGCATCTATCAAGCATGTATTTCCCAATGTTTTCGCTGGGAATCAAGATTTCGTATTTAATTATAATGGGGCTCCGTTGACAGCCACAGTGCCAACAGGTTGGTATTCCGCATTAGAATACGCAGCAGAACTAGAAGTTCAAATTAATGCATTGGTTCCCGTAGTTAATGCAATTACAGTAACTCTTGTTGATACCCCTGCCACATCTACCAAAAATAAATATTTCACGTGGATAGCGTCGGGAGGTGATATCATTGGATTATATGCCAAGAATGATCCTACCAACCCCAACCCCGCAGCTGACCTTGTCGGAATTTCCGCTACTACAGGATTACTCGTGTCCCATACTGCCCAGTATTTGCCAGATTTCGGCGGGTTGAGTGAAATATATGTTTGTAGTGGTGCTTTAGCTGGATATAATGCCGCGGCGTCATCTAACAATGGTGAGAATGTTGCCATCGTAAGTGAGGTTCCCGTAAATGTTGACTTTGGACAACAAATCTCATACAGGAGTTATGACAGTGATCTAGAGAGTATCATATATTCTAATTTGAGGAGTTTTACCAGAATAGATATTCAGTTATGTACGAGGTCAGGAGAAGTACTAGACCCACTACAGAACCCCGTAACGCTAGTATTCAAACTCATACATCAAACGCGCTTCCCCACCGACTGACCCGTTCACGCCTTGGACATACGCTCCGCGTATTTGTCCTGGCTACACTCGGTGAATTACCATCTTTTTTTGCTATACTTTTAATTTTCGAAGAAAATTTTTTAAAAGTATAAATATAAACGTTAGTTTTTTGCTAGCTTTTAATTTCCGGAGGAAATTTTTAAAAAGCGAGAATGGCAGACATTTACGGAAATCCAGACGGGGCAGGGCTCGCATTTGGTGGAACTATAGAAGGAGACCTTGAAGTTAAGGGAGATGGGGAATTTGAAAATTTGAATGTGCTTGACACACTGACTACGGACGTTTTAATTAGTCGTGAGACTGTGGAAACTAAGGACACATTACTACACCTCGGCGTTGATAATGTGGCTGATGTCAGCAATCTCGGCACGTATTGGGAATATGATAACGGGGGAAAGAAATACGGGGGGCTAGTGAGATCAGCCGGACAGAAGAAAGCCTATCTATTCAAGGATGAAACAGTTAAGCCAACGCCCAGCAGTATCATAGTTAATTATCCACGGGAAGACCTGGTATTGAATAATCTTGAAAGTAAAAACACTCACGCGCAGAATAATGTAACTGTAGGCGACGAGACAGACAACGGACGGGTCGTATTATTGAACTCGGGATTCAGTCAATTTTTCAGATATGAAAGCGTGACAGGTGGTGTCGGATTTGAGACCTTCAAAGCTAGAGGGGATAAAGCAACGCCGTTAACTGTGTTGGGCGGGGATGTACTTTCGACTAATATTGCTAATGGACATGATGGCACATCGTTCGTGCAAACGGGCAGAAATTCGTATGTAGCTAATGAAAACTTTTCAGCGGGTAACAATGGCACGCGTTATGAGCTAGAAATTACACCGAATGGCACAGCAACAAAAAAGAAATATCTCGAACTGACTGGCGCACATTTAGCCATTGGTGATGTGGCGGGAAGTACAGATTATAAACTTCCAACCACGCGGGGCACGTTAAACCAAGTGTTAAAAACTGACGCATCTGGGGGGGTATCGTGGGTAAATGCAGATGCAATCAATCCGTTTGATCAATCATTAAATACAACTGATGATGTAAAATTTGACACTGTAAGAGCAAATGGTTTGGAGATTAACGACATAGATCCGAAAACAGGAGGCAGTAGTGGAACAATAAACATGTCTGGCAAAGTCAGAATAGGATATGGCGGTGGAGCTAGTGGAAGCCTTTCCATATCTCATAACGATGTTGGAGATCCTGATATAGGAATAATCGGCGGGGACGCTGTTGATAAATTCCGCATATGTTTATTGCCAGGCGATGAAACGGGCGAGATTGTGTCAGAAACAGTTTTAGGTGGCGAAAAAGCTTTAAATTGGGATAGTTCTGGTTGGTACTTCAAAGAGAATTTGCGACTGGATGACAATCTTACTATTGGTTCGGGTGTACCAGCTACGCAATACACATTTCCAAGCACCCGGGGCACATTAGATCAAATATTGAAAACTGACGGTGCGGGCGTTCTTACTTGGCAGTCAGATAATCCATTCAACCAGTCGTTAAACACATCTGATTTTGTACAATTCAACCGCGCGTTAATTAATGATACGGGTACCAGCGGTTCTACTGACTTGACGAGCGTTGGGTTAACAATTATGACAAGGGCATCCTCTGACAGTACACCGCCCGGACATATTATTAATAAGGCTCGTGGGACTAGGGTAGCGCCCACAGCTGTGAATGCGCAAGACAAGCTTTATGAATTAAACGTTGAAGGGCACGACGGCACGGGCTATGTACAAACAGGTAGCGTCAGATTTACTACCCTCGAGTCTTTCACACCTTCGACCACGGGGTCGGCGTTTCAGGTCGACATTACTGAGTTTGGAGACACAGGAAAAAAACAATATCTTGAACTGAGTGATCAGGGGCTATTAATTGGAAGCAATCCCGATAATACATACTATACATTACCGGTCACGCGTGGCACGAATAATCAAATATTAAAAACTGATGCTTCTGGCGTTGTCGGCTGGTCTGAGAATGCACCGCTTGAGAGTTTGTCCTCTGGCGTTCTTACTGGTGGAATTATGACAATTAATGTTGATGATACCAAATTTGATATTTCAGATGGAACGGGGCAAATTACACAAGGTGCCGTTAAAACTCCCGTGAGCTGGTCTGGGCTAACTGCTCAAAGCACAGCATATGCGGGCATTCTTACTTATGTTTCTATAAATAGCGCTGGCAATCCTGTGTACAGCCCCACAAAGCCCAATAACTCAGCTTTACGAGATAACATCTTTCTTGGTGTGCTGGTTCATCCTAATGCGGTAAATCTCGTAGCGATTGATAATGAACAATTAGTTTTACAAAATACAACAAATCAAATTCACGATTTGGCAAATGCCATAGGCTTTATTAATACTTCTGGAAATCAATTATTACCCAGCGGGGCTAATCTAACTTTTCAAAAACTCGCCGGCACAATGTTTGCTTTTGGTTCAAATTATAAAAATGATGTGAAAAACCCACACGACGTGTCAACGCCTCTTGTTGATACTGCGGGCGCCGGTACATTTCAATATAGATATCAAGACGGTTCGAGCGGACCAACAACAAGCACGTTAATTATTCCTGGCGAATATGACGACGGTAACGGACAGGGGAGCCCAGGTGCGATAGGTACTAATAATTGGCAAGTACAAAGGATTTATTTATTTACTGCGGGTAATGTCATTATCCAGCCGGGGCAAGTAGAATATAAAGATTATGCCGATGCTATTCAAGGGTATGAGACAGAAGCGTTCGTAACAGAACCGAGTATCGCTGAGAATGGGTTATTGATTGGATATCTTGTGGTTCGGGGCGGAGGTACTAATTTGAACATTGCTGGGGATGGAGTTTTTATAAATGCTGGTAAATTCGGTAGCTCTACTTCTGGTGGAATTGGTGGGACAACTCACGCGCATGGGCAACAGTATTTTATAAGTAATACGGGAGAAACGGTAATCACTCTGACAGATACATATTATGACATCACCGGAACGCGACTGGATAGCGAATTAAATGAAATTAGCGCACAGGCGCAAAGCCTTACCTATACTGGGTCAACGATGCGAACATTGAAATTAGAAACGCATTTCAGTTGGCAAGGACCTCCAGGCGCGTCGGCGGAGAATTATCGCGCAGCGTTCTTCAAGAATGGCTCGTTGATCGTCCCAGGGCAGATGACTGGCGCTTTACAAACGGGCGGGAATTACCCGCGAAATATGTCAAGTAGCGTAATTACTACCGCTGTTCAAAATGATATATTTACGGTAAAGGTGAAAAACGTCACAGCGACGCAGAATGTTGTTATCAAAGATTTTCAATTCATCATCTCTGACATCTAACTCGTTCGCGCTTTGCTCAGAACCTTCGGTTCTTTGAGCTAGCTCCACTCGGGGATTACCATCTTTAATTTTTGTTCTCGAAGAGAATTTTTTAAGAACAAGTAATATAGGAAATAATTTTTTCAAGAACAGATGCCACGCAAAAAAAAGAAAAGTCCTAAAATTTCAATTCACATAAAGATAACGGGCTCGTTGGCTACAAGAAATGGCGTGAGGACAAACTATAGATTAAGCATCGAACCGGATAAGACATTCGCATTCGTTCTGGCAAAATTGCGACACATAATGAATACTGCCCTTGACCCTGCTGAAGCATTATATATGTTCATTGGTAAAAAACAAACTATGCCGAGGCTTTCAGCAACGGTGGGGAGTTTCAATAATCCTAATATTCAAGCCGTGGTAACGAGTGAGAATACATTTGGCGCGTGGTCAAAAATGTATGTTCGTTCAAGTATTGAGAAACTGCACGAGAACGGGTTCATCGCTTCTGTCGTTTACTCTTATTACGGTTTAACTGAGTTTAGTGAATCGCATTTCTGTGACAGCCTCGAGAAAGCTCGATTATGGATATTATTGCAGAGAACTGGCGGATGTCTGGTAGAAAAAAATATTGATAAATCTGACAAAAGTTACACATAATAATATATAATGGGTGTAATTTTCGGGAAAGAGAAAAACGCGTTGATTGAACTTCGGTTTGCGAAAGAGTTCTGGTCAAAGGCTGGTGTTAATAAGTTTGTGAAATTGTATTTACTCGATCAAGGGATGGTTCTTGACGATGATGTATATTCCCAGTACTATAAATCAATTTACAGAGATATCCGACGATACAAAAACATACGAACGACAACCGACGTCAGAGATCACATTATCTTTGTGTATGGTGATAGGAAATGAAAAAAAATCAGAAGTATAATATAACATGTGGTGGATGTGGACAATCACGAAAAATTTAGGAAAGGTTTCTATATACGTTGCTGAAGTTGCTGTTGATGCTTTATATGAAAGGATACTTCAAGAATTCAACAATCCGTTCTTTTGGGCTATCCTTGGTTCAAGATTACTGATGTAAATATATAACTTTGAAA
>JAAHTH010002063.1_pt1 | contig 16120 bp, 14 predicted proteins | sample 6116091 | NCBI WGS metagenome assembly JAAHTH01 (sample SAMN13939990, study PRJNA603662) | sponge metagenome | isolation source: marine sponge | host: Mycale hentscheli | place: New Zealand | collected 2006 | reverse complement strand
TGCATAAATGTTTAATGATGTTAGCATTTATGAAAGACAAAAACGAATTAGAATCAAAACAAATAAAAAGTAAATTTAAATGAGCCAACAAGGAATAAGAGGTTTTTATCAATTAACTGAAACTATAAAAGATACATTACTTGCAGATGTAAATTGCAATACAGTTACAACAGGAGATATATATGATGTTAATCTAAACAAACAAGATATATTTCCACTTGCACATATTATAGTTAATAGTGTTACACAAGAAGAACAGACGCTTACATTCAATATAAGCATACTTGCTATGGATATTGTAGATCAATCTAAACTACCAACAGAAGATAGGTTTAAAGGGAATAACAATGAGCAAGATATTTTAAACACTCAATTAGCTGTATTAAATAAAGTAATTCAGGTTTTAAGAATGGGTACTTTATACAAAGATAAATACCAGCTTGATAGTCCTGTAAGTTGTGAACCATTTTACGATAGGTTTGAGAATCAGTTAGCAGGATGGACTGCAACTATGGATATAATGATTTATAACGATATAAAAATCTGTTAATGAATTTTGAGAATGTAAATAAGGCTCTTAAAGACTTTGGCAATTATGTTGTTCAGCAATCAAGAACAAATTTGACTAAAGGGAATCATAACGCTACAAAAGAATTATACAATTCAATTACATATACTCTTGATGAAGAAGAAAAAGGTTTTATAATAAACTTCCTAATGGAAGAATATGGAGCATATCAAGATCAAGGTGTTAAAGGTGTAAAATCAAATTATATTGTAAACAAAAATTCTCCTTTTTCATATAAGCGTAGTAGCAACTTAATTGGTCTTGAAAAAAAAACAGGAGTGTTTTCAAAATTTGCAAGACGTGTTGGATTACAACCAAGAGATAAAAAAGGAAGATATGGCTCATATGAAACAATGGGATACATTCTTGCACACAGTATAAAAAATAAAGGAATAAAAGCAAGTATGTTTTTCACTAAACCATTTGAAGCTGCTTTTAAAAGGTTACCAGAAGAATTAGTAAACGACTTTATATTAGATATAGAAAAAGGAATAATATTAGGAACAAAAAAATAAACAATGGCAGCAATAGCATTAAGAAGTCCACAATATAAATACGCAGCAGCAGGTACAGGAGCTAATTCTGCAAAAATAACTATTAGTATTGATGGAACAATACAATACACTTTAGTAAAAGGTGCAACAGCAGGAGCAAATATGCTTTGGGAAATAGCAGAACTATGTAGGGATTACATAAACATAACTTATGATGGTAGTTATACTGCTGAAACTTTAGCAATAATATCTACTTTAACTTCACACGCATCAACAGATGGAACAGGTACTGCGTTAACAACATCAACAATAACAGACATAGGTTATGATGGATATGGAACTTTTACAGAAGGCTCAAATCCAACAGTACCTTTTGGTTCAAGACCAACTTGGCTTTTAAGTGGAGATCCTGATCATACAACAGCAGACAACGAATATTATATTTATGTGCCTAATAATACAGCAGGTTCAGTTCCTTATATTAATGCCACACCAACAGATCAACCTACAATGGGTTATCAAAGCTATGGAGCTACAGATGTAGAAATAACAGGTAGTCCAGCAGGAATTAAAATGAATATAAATAGAATTGACTGTAGTAAATATGGAAATGGTCATAGAATAACATTTGTAAATAAATATGGCGCTTTACAAGACCTTTGGTTTTTCTTAAAATCAGTAAACACAACAACAAAGAAACAAGAACAATTTCAAAGAGTTGATATAAATACAGCAGGGGTTTATAGTCCTTATGTACATACTAAACAAGATTATAATACAGTTGCAAACACAAGCATAACATTAAGTTCTGGCTATTATCCTGAATGGTGTAATCAATGGTTTGAACAATTATTATTATCAGAACAGGTTTGGTTAACAAGGCTTGACCCAACAAATCCTAATTCAACACAATATGTTCCTGTTAATGTTAAGAAAAATAGTATGGTTAAAAAGACTTCACTAAACGACAAGCTAATAGATTATACATTTGATTTTGATATGTCATTCGATTACATAAACAACATTAGATAATGCAGAAACTACAACTATATATTAGTGATGAAAGAATTGATTTATTCAAGGATGAACAGGTTTCATTTAACCAATCCATACAAAACATTAAAGACCCTGCAAAAATATTTACAGAATTTACTCAAACGTTTACAGTTCCAGCTTCTAAATCTAATAATAAAATATTCAAGCATTATTACAACTTTAATATAACTGGAGGTTTTGATGCAAGAAATAAAGTAGATGCTTTAATTGAACTTAATAATATAACATTTAAGCAAGGTTATATAAGACTTGATGGTGTTGATTTAAAACTAAATAAACCTTATGCATATCGCATTACATTCTTTGGTGAAACAGTAAACATAAAAGACTTAATAGGAGATGACAAACTTGGTGCTTTAGATGACTTGGATCAGTATAAATTAAATTATGATGCAGCTACTATAAAAGCAAGATTACAAAGTTCTACTAATCCTATATTATGTCCTTTAATAACATCAGGTGCAAGTGGAGAAAGGTCAAGATTATATTACGACTCACAAACACACGGAACAAACAATGGTAACTTATTTTGGCATACAGGAGGAGGTACAAATTCTAATGGAGTTTACTGGGAAGATTTAAAATATGCTATAAGACTGTATGAAATAATAGAAGCAATAACAGTTCGTTACCCATCTTTAGTTTTTACAGATGACTTTTTTAGTACAGGCAATCCTGAATTTTATAATCTATATATGTGGCTACACAGAAAAAAAGGTAGTGTAGCACCTTCAGAACAAATTACTACATTTCCAGTATTAGTAGATGGATTTGGTGTACCAGCACCTACTAATAGAACAAGTATGGTTAATGGTTCAGGTTTAGTTATTTATGGAACTGATTTACCCAGTATTTTACAACAATTAACATTAGACCCTAATACTGCAAGTAATTCAACACCTTATGATGTAATAATAAATCGTAATGGTACTGTATGGGCATCGTTTACAAATCTAACAGGTACTCAAACTTTTGATGCTGGAGATATGGGAAATATGGATGCTGCTACATATACTGTAATTATTAGATTAACTACAAGTATGACATTTGATTCAATAGAATGGGAATTGTCTGGTTATAATCAAGGAGCTGGTTCAGGATGGACTGATACATATGATACACTTACGTTTAATGCTAATGCTTCATTTGAATTTATTATTACAGAACAAATTCCTGATATGAAAATAATAGATTTTTTAACAGGTTTATTTAAGATGTTTAATTTAACTGCATATTATGTAAGTGATGCACAAGATGCTGACTTTGGTAAAATTAAAGTGCAAAAATTAAATGACTTTTATTTACAAGGTACTTCTTATGACATAACTGAATATATAGATGTAAGTTCAAGTCAAGTAAATGTAGCTTTACCATATAGAGAAATAGAGTTTGCTTATGAAGGAACAGGAACACTACTTGCTTTACAATATGAACAACTACAGGGTAAAAGATGGGGTGCTGAACAATTTATAGGAAACGCAACAGTAGGAAACAATTTTGATGCTCCTAATCCTGTTTATCAAGTAACACTTCCTTTTGAACATTTACAATATGAAAGATTAGTAGATGTAAACACAACATTAGCTGCTCCAAGAACTACAATTCAATGGGGATATTTTGTAGACGATAATTTAGAAGCATACTTTGGTAAACCTTTATTATTTTATCCAATAAAGCAAACATCTACAACATATCCAATTTCTTTTTTAGATAATTTAACTGGAACACATTCTAAATTAACCTCTTATTATATACCAAGTAATAGCTTAAGTATATCTTCTTCATTAAGTACAAAAAATATAAACTTCTATAATGAAATAAATGAATATAGTTTAAATACAAGTTTTACAGGAACTTTATTTTATGAAAATTATTTAGAATATATACAAGACATATTCAACCAAAAAAGAAGATTAACAAAATTAAAAGCATATCTACCATTAAAGATTATATATAAAATAAATATGAATGATAGGGTGTTTATAAATGGTGAAGGATATATAATGAATAATCTAACTACTAATCTAATTACAGGAGAAAGTAATTTAGAATTATTAAATGATGACATAGGAACTACAAGTCAATCATTGCCACTTACAAATGTTTATCAAACATATCCTTATACTAACACATATTATTATGATGAATCAACAGGAAATGCGTTTAATTTAGGTGTTGGTGATGTAATCTATACAGACTTAACCTTACAAACTACTTTAGCATCTGGTACATATTCACAAAATGGAGATTCAACGTCTACTACTAAATGTTCAGCAGGTCAAATAGGACAATTTACAGTAAATTCATCAGGAGCTATAACAGCAATAGCTTGTTTTAATCCATAAAATTATGATAAAAAATATATTAGAATTATTAAAAATAGTAGACGGAGAAACAGAAAGCATTAGAATTGCACAAGGCAAATATAAATTAGCCGAAACCTTTAAAGAAGGATTTAAACAAATAAAAAGAGAAATAAAATGGCAGAAGTAATACAAGTCCAATTAGACATAGAAACTAAAAAAGCTGAAAAAGGTGTAGATAACCTGACAGACGAAATAGTTAATCTTAACAAAGAAGTCAAAAAAGGAAATCAAGAAACAGCAAAAAGTTTAAAGAGTGTTGAAAAAGCATCTGATAAAACTGCAGGAGGTGTAAAAAAAATAGGTGGTGCATTAAAGGCATTAGGTATTGGACTTATAGTAGCAGGATTTGCAAAGTTTACAGAAGTTCTAAATGAAAACCAAAAGGTAGCTGACTTTTTCTCCATTACATTTGAAACATTGTCATTAGCTTTTAATGATTTCTTTAATTTTATATTTGGAAATTTAGGTAGTGTTAAGGAATTTTTTAAAGCAGCTTTTGATGATCCTGTTCAAAATATGATTGATTTTGGAAACGCTATATTAGAAAATGTTGTAGAAAGAATTGTATCATTATTAGATTCTATTACATTTTTAGGAAGTGCAATAAAAAAAGTATTTGAAGGAGATTTTGCAGGTGCTATGGAAGCAGCATCTAATGCAGGTAAAGAATTAGTAGACGTTGTTACAGGTGTAGACGATTCGTTTGACAAAACAGTAGAAGCAGTTGATAATGTAGTTACTGCTACAACTAATTATGTAAAACAAACAGTTGAAGCTGCAACTGCAAATGTAGAACTTGCTAAAACTGCAGAAATTGCAGCAGTACAAAATCAAGGTCTAATTGAAAAATATGATCTACAAGCAGAAACATTAAGACAAGTTAGAGATGAAGAAAGAAATACTATAGATGAACGTAAGAAAGCAAACGATGAATTAAGTGCAGTATTAGACGAACAAGAAAAAGTTATGTTAGCTAATGCAAATGCAATTCTTGCAGCAGCACAAGCACAATATGATAAAAATGATAGTGATCAAAATCAAATAGCTTTAATAGAAGCACAAAACGAATTATTAGCAGTTCAGGCTACAGTTGCTGGATTTAGATCAGAACAAAAAGCAAATGATTTGGCATTAGACAGGGAACAAAAAGAATTAAATCAAGCTATTAGTGATGGAGAAGCAGAAAGAAATAAAGCACAAACTGAATTTAATGCTGAACAAATAGAAAATGATTATTTAAGATTACAGGCACAATTAGATATTGCTCAACAAGAAAGTGAAATAGAATCAAAAAGATTAACAGAAAAAAGAGATCAATATAAAGAAGGAACACAAGCCTATGTAGATGCCAACAATGAATTACTTGCATACCAACAAGAAAATGCAAATAAACAAGTTGAAATAGAAAAAGCATTAAATAAATCTAAATCAGAACTAACTACACAAGCCTTAACAGACATTGCAAGTATTGTAGGTAAAAACTCAAAGTTTGGTAAAGCTATTGCAATCGTACAAGCCATTAGAGATACTTATGCAGGTGCTACTAAAGCATTAGCTCAAGGGGGTATATTTGGATTTATAGGTGCAGCAGCAGTTACTGCAGCAGGTATTGCAAATGTTAAAACAATAGCGTCATCGCCTGACCCATCGCCACCTGCAGGAGTTTCAGGAGGTGGTTCAGCAGGAGGGGGTTCACCAGTTCCTCCAACACCAGCAGCTCCACCTGCATTTAATGTAGTAGGTCAAGGAGCTACAAGTCAGTTAGCAGAAGCAATAGGAACACAAGCACAAGAACCAGTTAGAGCATACGTTGTAAGCAACGATGTAACGACTGCACAAGGGCTTGAAAGAAATATTGTAGAAGGAGCTACTATATAAATGCAAAATTTTTAATTAATAACGTTATATTAAATATGAAGATAGTCGAATTAATACTTGACGAAGATCAAGATGCTTCTGGAATCGAAGCAATATCCATAGTTGAAAGTCCTGCCATTGAAGAAGATTTTATTGCTTTAAAAAGTAATGAAATTAAACTTGCAGAAATAGATAAAGAAAAAAAAATATTAATGGGAGCTTTGTTAATACCAAACAAGCCTATATATCGAAATAATGGAGAAGATGAATATTATATATACTTCTCTAAAGATACGGTCTTAAAAGCCTCCCAAATGTATTTGACAAAGGGTAACCAAAACAATTCAACATTAGAACACCAACATTCATTAAGTGGTTTAAGTTTAGTAGAATCTTGGCTTGTTGAAGATGAAGTACACGACAAATCCAGAAAGTATGGTATGAATGTACCTGTAGGAACTTGGATGGGAGCTGTCAAAGTCAACAATGATGAAGTCTGGAATGACTATGTAAAAACAGGTAAAGTCAAAGGATTCTCTATAGAGGGTTACTTTGCAGATAAAATGGAACGTCCAAAAGAATCAATAAAAGAAGATATGTCAAAAGAAAAAGAAGCAGACTTACTATTAAGTCAAATAGAAAAAATTGTTAAAGGCGAAAAAGTTGAACTTGCTTTAGAATTAGGAGGTTTAAAATCTTATGCAAGAAATTTAAAATCTAAATTTGGTACTTATCAAAAAAAGTTTAGTGTTTTAGATGATATGGTTAGAGAAGTTAGAAGTGAAGCAAAAGAATTAGATAAATTATCTGATAAATTCAATCAAGAAATGGATGAACAATTAAAAGAAGGTCGAAGATTAGCAAAAGAATTAGGTGTTAAATTTCAAGATACTGCAGTAGGTAAAGAATGGGAAAAAATAGCAGGAGATATGTTAAGTGGAAAATATGATGCTATTAAAAAGGGTTTAGCAATAGACATATCTTAAAAAATATTTAAAATAAATAAATGCCTAAAAAAGAATTTTTTCCAAGTTATTCAAGTCCTAAAGGTTCAAGACGTGCTTGTTTATGTAAAGACAAAAATACTTATTCAAGAAAATGTTGTGATGGCTCTTTATGGGCGCAAGGCATAGGAGTTATATCAAGAACAATTTGAAAATGCAAAAAAATAAATTAACCACGTTATATATATAATTATGAAATCAACCGAAATGATCAATCAAATCAAGACGCTTCTAAACATTGAAGTAAAACTTGAAGAACAAAAACTTGAGAATGGTACTCGTGTAGAAGCAGAATCATTTGAAAAAGGTAAAGAGATTTTCATTCTTACAGATGACGAAAAAGTTGCTATGCCAGTAGGTGAATACTTACTTGAAGATGGTAGACTAATTGTTGTTAAAGAAGAAGGAATGATCGATGACGTTAGAGAAGTATCTGACGAAGTTCCACAAAAAGAAGAAGAATCTAAAGACGATCCGAAAGACGAAACTGAAGATTTAAAGTACAAAGACGAAGAAATGAGAGATGACGGAGAAGAAGCTGCAGTCGATGACTGGCAAGGAATGGAAAAAAGAATTAAAAATCTTGAAGATGCTATTGCTGACTTAAAAGCAAAAGTAGGCGAAGAAAACGTTGAAGCATCTGAAGATGTAAAAGAAGAACTTAACAAAGAAGTAAAAGAAGAAGTTAAGGAAGAATTAAACGAGCAACTAAAGGAAGAATTATCTAAACCTGCTGCTGCTCCAATCAAACACAATCCTGAATCAGGAAATGCAAAAAAAGAACATTTTAGAATTGCACCAAAAAGACGCCCTTCTACAATGGACTATATATTAAATCAATTAAATAAATAAAATAATACAATTATGCCACAACCAACTATTACTACTACTTATGCTGGAGAATTTGCAGGTAAGTACATTGCTGCTGCTCTATTGAGTGGTAACACATTAAGTCAGGGTGCTATCGAAATTAAGCCAAACATCAAGTTTAAGGAAGTTATGAAAAAAGTAGTTACTTCTGGTTTAATTACTGATGACTCTTGTGATTTCACTTCTGCTGGAACTGTAACACTTACAGAAAGAATTATCCAGCCAGAACAATTTCAAGTTAATCTTGAATTATGTAAAACACCTTTCGAATCAGACTGGGGAGCTGTATCTATGGGATATTCTGCTTTTGATAATCTTCCACCTGATTTTTCAAGTTTCTTAATTGCTCACGTTGCAGAACAAGTATCTGCTTCTACAGAAAACAATATCTGGCAAGGGAATCTTGGAGGTGCACAAGCTGGAGAATTTGATGGATTTACTACATTAGCTGCTGCTGATGGTGATGTTATTGACGTTGCTGCAGTCGGTGGAGGTGTAAATTCTGGTAACGTTATTGCTGAATTAGGTAAAATCGTTGACGCAATTCCATCTACATTATATGGTAAGGACGACTTACACATTTACGTTTCACAAAACATCGCTAAAGCATATGTAAGAGCATTAGGAGGATATTCTGCTATTACTGACGCTAATGGTGGTGGTGTTGCAAATGGTATCGACAATAGGGGAACATTATGGTTTGGAAATGGTGAAAACCTTTCAATCGATGGTGTAAAAATCTTTGTTGCTAATGGATTGCCAAACAACTATGCTATGGCTGCTCAAAAATCTAACCTTTACTTTGGAACAGGACTAATGTCTGACTACAACCTTGTTAAGCTAATTGATATGGCTGACATCGATGGTTCTAAAAACGTTAGAGTAATAATGAGATTTACTGCTGGAGTACAATACGGAATTGGATCAGAAATTGTTCTTTATTCTTAATAAATTAAATTAACCAAAAATAAGGGTAGGTGGGTATGAACCTACTTACCCTTTTTTAATAAAAAAAAATATAAACTATGGCTTGTACATTATCAACAGGTAGAAAGTTACCTTGTAAAAGTGCCTTCGGTGGCATAAAAACAGTATGGTTTGGTGATTTTGGAGGTATTACAGGAGTTACAGTAGATTCTACTACTAAACAAGTAACAACTATTTCAGGAACACAACCAGACTGGTATCAATATGATGTAAAAGGAAATTCTTCACTTGAAACAACTGTAACAAGTTCAAGAGAAAATGGAACTACTTTTTACACACAAACTTTAAATTTAACACTAACATATCTTGATGCTAAAACACAAGCAGAATTACAAGAGATTGCAAAAGCAAGACCATATGTTTGTGTAGAAGATTATTATGGAAACCAGTTCTTATGTGGACTTGAGAATGGAATGGAGCTTGTATCAGGAACTGTAGTTTCTGGAGCTGCTGCTGGAGATTTATCAGGATTCACTATTGTAATGGAAGGTCAAGAAGAATTAGCTCCTTACTTTTTAGATTCAGGATTAATTACTGCTGACGCTGCTCAAATAGTACCAAACTAATATTTATTGATATTTAAAATTAAGCATCCTTTGGGGTGCTTTTTTTTTGCATTAACATTTTCACAAAATAAGTTATTTCTTACGTTATATATAAAATGATTGTATTAACAACAACTACGTCTGCTCAAAACTTTAAAGTAATACCAAGAGTATATGGTGATGAATTTACTTTATCAATTAGAGATGACAGTACAAACGTTATAAAAACATATCAAGTAACAGGAGCTTCAACTTCTGGGAACTATTTGACTTTTTCACAAGCGTTTAGTCCTGTACTGGTGGAAGGTCATTTTTACGATTTAGAATTATATACAGACCCAAATTTTTGGAATACAAACTATTTTCTATGGGAAGTATATAATGAATTTTGGAATATAGATACTACAAATATCGTAGATATATTTAAAGACAGAATTTTCTGTACAGATCAAGAAATAGATCAAAGTGATAATTTATATTATGACATAAACAAAGGTCAATACATTACAGATAATTCTTATAATAATGATTACATTGTAATATGAAAAATAGAAAAAGAAATAAATTAGGTCAATTCGTTAAAGAATCTAAATCAGAAATTAGTTTTGTTAATTTAAGCACCTATACAAGTCCTGAAGTTACAGAAGTACCAAATCAGGAATGGGTAGGTTACGGAGAAGATAATAATTATTTTCAGTTTTTAATAGACAGATACAATGGAAGTCCTACAAACAATGCCTGTATAAATGGTATATCACAACAAATTTATGGTAAAGGATTAGGAGCTACTGATTCTGCAAGAAAGCCAGAACAGTATGCTCAAATGATTACATTATTTAAAAAAGATATTGTAAGAAAACTTTGTTATGACCTTAAACTTATGGGTCAATGTGCTATACAAGTCATTTATTCTAAAGACAGAACTAAAATTGCACAATTAGAACATATGCCTATCGAAACATTACGAGCAGAAAAATGTAATGAAGATGGCGAAATACCTGCATACTATTATTTTAAAGATTGGTCAAAATTAAAACCATCAGACAAGCCATTAAGAATACCAGCATATGGAATGTCAAATGAAAGTATAGAAATATACTATATTAAGCCTTATAAGTCTGGTTTTTACTACTACGCACCTGTAGATTATCAAGGTGGAATACAATACGCAGAATTAGAAGAAGAAATCTCTAATTATCACTTAAACAACATAATGAATGGTTTAAGTCCTTCAATGCTTATTAACTTCAATAACGGAACGCCAAATCCACAAGAAAGAGAATTAATCGAGCAACGTATTGCACAAAAATTTAGTGGTACAAGTAATGCAGGTAAATTTATACTATCATTTAACGATAATAAAGAAGCACAAGCAGAAATAACACCAGTTCAATTAAGTGATGCTCACAATCAATATCAATTTTTATCTGACGAATCACAAAGTAAAGTATTAGTAGCTCATAGGGTTGTTAGTCCTATGCTACTTGGTATAAAAGACAATACTGGACTTGGAAACAATGCAGACGAAATTAAGACAGCATCCTTGCTTATGGATAATACTGTTATAAGACCATTTCAGGAGCTTTTAATAGATTGCTTTGATAAACTACTTGCTTACAATGATATTGCTTTAAACCTATACTTTATCACGTTACAGCCATTAGAATTTACTGATGTTGATAGAAGTGTACAAACAGATGAAGAAATAGAAGAAGAAACAGGAATTAAAATGTCTGCTGACCTAAAGGAGATAGATGGCTTTGAAGTTTATGAAACTAAAGAAGAAGCAGAAGCTGCAGCCAAAGAAATGGGTTGTGAAGGTCATCACGAACACAAAGAAGGAGATAAAGTATGGTATATGCCTTGTGAATCACACGATGAAATAGATTTAAAGAAACCTTGTCAAGCTGGATATGAGCAATATGGAATGAAAGTAAAAAATGGAAGATTAGTTCCTAATTGTATTCCATTAACAAAAGAAGATTTAGAAATTGAAACACAATTAAGTGAATTTGGTCAAGATGAAGAAGATTTATTAGATGATTATGATTTAATTGATGTATCGGAAGTTGATTATGATAAAGATGATATATATGACAAAAGAATACAAGAATTAAATACACCTGAAATATCTACATTAAACAAAATTGTAAATCTTGTCAGAACAGGTAAAGCATATCCTAAAAGAGAATCAGAACAAGACGGTCAAACTAAACAGACAGGTAAAGAGAAATTTTTAGTACGATACCAATACGCGCCATTAAAAACTAAACAAGATGGTAGAAAGTTTTGCAAAGCTATGGTTAGAGCTAAAAAGATATATCGTAAAGAAGATATTATTAAAATGGGTAAGCAACCTGTAAATGCTGGATTTGGTGTTAATGGAGCTGCAACATATTCAATTTGGTTATATAAAGGTGGAGCAAGATGTCAACATAAATGGTTTAGAAAAACCTATATGTTAACACAAGGTGGGGATAAAACATTGGTTACATCAGGTAAAGCAAAATCAAAAGGCTTTAAATTTCCTGTAAATAATAAACTTGTTCCTGTAGCACCTGAAAATATGAAGTATAAAGGCTATACAAAGGCTTATTGGGATAAAATGGGATTTAAAAATTAAAATATGGCAACAGCATTATTCATAAATAGAACCGACCTTGTTAGAAATTCCATAATAGATGGAAATGTAGATACTGATAAATTTATACAGTTTATCAAGATAGCACAAGAAATAGATATACAAAACTATACAGGTACGGATTTATATAATAAAATATCGACATTAATATCAAATGGAGAAATTGATGACTTACAAAATGCAAAATATAAAACTTTACTAAACACTTACCTACAACCAATGTTAATATGGGCTGCACAAGTGTATTACATTCCATTTGCTGCATATTCTATAAAAAATGGTGGTGTATTTAAACATAGATCAGAAACAAGCGATACAGTAGGTAAAAATGAAGTAGATTATTTAGTTGATAAAGCAAGAGAATTTATGGAATATTATTCCAGACGTTTTATTGATTTTATGTCATTTAATCAGTCAGATTATCCTGAATATACAAGCAATACAAATGACGATATATACCCAGATTATGACGCATTATTTAATGGTTGGGTGCTATGAGATATAAACCAAAACAAAAAAATATAGAAAAACTAAAAACGTTTTTAAAGAAACAAGAAAAAACAAAAAAATATGGCAAGTCTATTTAACACAAGAATATCAGATACTTATCAAGGGTTAATAAAAACTATTGATAATGCTGCAATTACTGCAACTTTAAAAGAATTAACAGACGGATCAGGAAATGCTACTGGTGTTTATTTAAACAATGCAGGGGATTTTAAGGTTACTGCTATTTTAGAATTTGGTTCTTTAAAAGATACTGGAGAAAATATTATTATAAGCAAGTTTGTAGATGCTGCAGATGGTGTTTTAAACAACGATAACGACACTTCAATCCCTACAACTGCTGCTATTATAGATTATGTACAAGGGCACGTTACATTGCAGGATTTGGATTTTGAAGGAGATACTGGAAATGGTTCTGTAGATTTAGATTCACAATTATTAGACATTGCAGGTACTGCAAATCAAATTACAACAGTAGCATCAAACCAAACATTAACAATTTCCTTAAATTCAAGTGGTGTTGTACTTCCTGACGGATCAACTGCAACTACACAAACAGATGGAGATAATTCAACTAAAATTGCTACTACAGCTTATGTAGATACTGCTATACAAGGACACGATACTTTAGCAGAAGTTTTAGTAGGTGGAAATCAAACAGGTGGAACAGATATTATTATAAATTCAGGAGATAATATTAGTTTTCTTAATAATGCTAATGCAACACATCTTGATGGAAGTAAAGCTGTTTTTGGAACAGCAAGTGATTTAGAAATTTATCATAATGGTTCAAGTAGTTATATAACAAATGATACAGGAAGTTTAGAAATTACTACAACAGGCAATTTAATATTACAAGATGAAAATTCCTTAAAATGGATGATGGCTAATCAAGGAGGAAGTGTGTTATTGTATCATAATGGGGCTTCAAAACTTACCACAACAAGTACAGGTATAAACGTTACAGGAAGAATATCTAATTTAACAGACCCAAGTGCAGCTCAAGATGCTGCTACTAAAGCATATGTAGATTCATTAGATGCTGCAAGTGATTTAGATTTTATAGGAGATAATGGTACAGCAGGAGATGTCAATTTAAATACACAAAGATTTGATATTTTAGGAACGGCAAATCAAATAACAACTGTATCAAGTGGTCAATCATTAACAATAGGTTTGCCAACTAATATTACTGTTAGTGGTATAGTAAATGCAACAACATTTAATGGAAATGTTACAGGAAATGTTACTGGAAACGTAACAGGAGATTTGACTGGAAATTCAGATACTGCTACTGCTTGGGAAACTGCAAGAGATTTATCTTTAACAGGTCAAGCTACAGGAACAATATCAAGTGTTGATGGATCAGGAAACGTAAGTGGTGCAGTAACGTTAGATAATAATTCGGTTACAGGTAAAGTTTTAACAGGATTAACTTCACCTTCAGCAAGTTCTGTTTTAGCAACAGATACAATAGTTGAAGGATTTGGAAAATTACAATCACAAATAAATGGTTTAGCTAATGGTTTAAGATTTATAGGTAGTTGGGATGCAGATACAAATTCACCTGTATTAAGTTCAGGTGGTGGTGAAGCTGCAAACGGAACAACAACTTCAACATCTGCAAATAAATTAGTAGATAGTTCTGCAAGTTTTACGTCAACAGTAACAGTTGGCGATAAAGTAATTAATCAAGTAGATGGTCAAAGTGCATTAGTTACAAACGTAGATAGCGATACAACACTTTCACTTGATGCAGATATAATGTTAAGTGGTGAAGCATATACAATAGATAATTCTCCTTTCATAACACAAGGACATTACTACGTTGTAAGCGTTGGGGGTACTACTACATTAAATGGTGTATCAAACTGGACTGTAGGAGATTGGGTTATTGCAGGAGCAAACAATCAATGGACTAAATTAGATCATTCACAAGTTGATGGAACTGGAACTACAGGAAACTTAACTAAATGGTCATCAACACAAGTAATAGCAGATTCAATAGTTTCAGAATCAGGAAGTACAATAACAGTAGATGGTGCATTAACAACAAACACAAATTTATCAGTTACTGGAAATGCAAATTTTTCAAGTTTAGTTGGTATTGGTGTTTCTCCTACTGCAAAACTACACATACAGGGTACTAATTCAGCAAATGGTGCTATCAAAATACAAAATAGTGGTGGTAATCCCTATGCTATTTATTCTGATAATAATGATTTATTGTTTACAAATGGTAATGGTTCAAGCACTGCTTTAACAATTGCTTATTCAGGAAACGCAACTTTCGCAGGAGATGTAAATTTACCAGATAATAAAAAATTAATATTAGGTACAGGAAGTGATTTACAAATATATCACGATGGTAGTAATAGTTATATAAATGAAGCAGGAACTGGTAGTTTAATTACACAAGCATCTGATTACTTTTTAAGAGTAGGTGGAACTAATAACACGAATAATGCTATTGTAGCTGCTAATGCTGGAACAGTTACTTTATATTATGCTAACTCCGCAAAATTAGCAACTACAAGTACAGGGGTTAGTGTAACAGGGGGTGCAGATACACAAGCAGTAATTACAGGAACTACAACTGCTGCAAGATTAGATATAAAAACAAATTCACACCATAGATTTTTACAAACAATAGAGGCAGATGGAAAATTTAGGTTATTTAATCAAACTACAAATTCAGAACAATTTAGTATTGCAAGTAATAATGACGCAACTTTTGCAGGAAGTGTAACATCTCCTAATTTTATTGTTTCAGATGGTACTGATAATTATATACAATTTGATTTAAATGGTAAAAATTCACATTTTACTAATCAAAGTAAATCATTTATATTTTCTGGTCAAGGTGCGAGTGGAGATTATTTAGCAGGTACTTTAAACTTTCAATCAAGGTCATCAGCAGATAGAGATATTAATTTTATAACTGGATCAACTCCTGCAAAACGATTAACTATATCTGGTTCTGGAAGCGTAGGAATCGGAACAGATTTACCTTCACAATTACTACACCTTAATAGTTCTACAAGTAATCCTACTGGAATAGGTTTACAAAATAGCGAAAGATATTATTCAGTTCGTTCTAATAATTATTCGTTGGTTTTTACTGATGAAACAGTTGGTTCAGAAAGAATGCGTATAGACAGTTCAGGAAACGTAGGAATCGGAGTGATCCCTGAAGCACATTATGGTGGTTATCAAGTGTTAGAT
>JAAHTH010002061.1_pt1 | contig 16128 bp, 10 predicted proteins | sample 6116091 | NCBI WGS metagenome assembly JAAHTH01 (sample SAMN13939990, study PRJNA603662) | sponge metagenome | isolation source: marine sponge | host: Mycale hentscheli | place: New Zealand | collected 2006 | reverse complement strand
GTTCGGCTTTTGCTGGAAAACGGTCGAATGGTTTCGCAGTGTCCTGAAAGGCTCTACCCTCAATCTCCCAGTTTGAAACATCGAACCAGGCCGTAGAGCCCTCAATCCTCGGTTCGTCAAACTGGCCCCCTCCCAAAGAAAAATTCATCCCAGCAGACTGCCCAACCGTTCCCAGCCCGAGCATAGTTGCCGATTGCAGCGCCCATTTGATTGCCATCCTTCGATTAATCTCTGGCATGATTTTATCCAACTTTTCTGGTTTCGATTTGCAGACTGAAAACTCACGTTTGAGCCGCAGCTCCAATACTCGTTCCGTCTTAATACAACGATCAGGTTAACGGTTGGGATTAAGACAGATAAATTAGTTAATTCAAAACTACGAGTCAGGAAATCGCTTGCTGTTTTTCCAACCGCAAGGTCTCCATTAATTCAAGCAAATTATAACAAGTTTCAAGCCGATATTGACATTGGATCAATGTGTTTAAATTTTAAACCGGTCCAACGAAGGAACGCAGGTTGGCATGGATAGCCGCGGAAACTGGCACCGCTTTGATTGCCGGAACCCGATTGGTTTGACAGATGTCTGAAGAACGAAAGATACGCAACGATATTCTCGCCGTTGGCTTGCTCGCAGCCATCGTTTTTCTCGTTGCTGCGCTGGCTACGTTTGATCCGGCCGATCCAGCATTTAGTGCGTCTCCTCTGTTAAATCAAATATACCAACCTGACCAACTCTATTACCCCGCGAACGCCTCATTCGCAAATGCTTGCGGCCCCATTGGCGCGTGGACGGCTGACATGCTCGTCAACACGGTTGGCATCGGCGCCTACTTTTTAGTTATTGGGTTGATCGCAATGGAGCTTGCGTTGTTCAAGCGCCAAGCCATCGAATCACCTTGGATCAAAACGACCGGCTGGACGCTTAGTCTGTTGGCACTCACGACGCTGGCCAGCATTGCGCTTCCGGATCGGATGATGAGCCCGCTGATTGGTCCCGGTGGATATCTCGGAGCAATGGGGAGAGGTATTCTTGGAAGCTACCTAGGATTGGGTGGCAGCTTGATCATTACATCCATGTTCCTTGTCACGGGAATGATGATGTGGACCGAGTACATGGTATTCCGAGCCGGGCGTCTTGTTTTCACACCCGCCATCTTGGCTGCGTCCAGAGTTTTACCGTTTGGACTCGTTCACAACCTGCTGACCTGGTTCAATGGAACCACCGGCGAATTGATCAGTGCAACAGAAGATTCTGAACTTGAGTTAGAGCATTTCGAAGAAGGAGATGCCCCACGCACTATTAGATTTAGAACGCGGGAGTTCGAAGGCAGTGAAGAATCCGAGGAGGCAGGTGAAACCGCTGAGGGCAGTTACGCCGAAGAAGATGACGTTGAATACGAAGACGATGATAGTGAATACGAAGTTGCCGCCGAGCAGGAAGAAGAACCAGCGACAATTAAAATTAGCTCAATTTCTGATTCCGACGAATCGGTAGAAGCTTCCGAAGAAGCTGAAGTTTTGGAAGAACCGGCAGCCGTCGCTCCGCTAATTCCAAAACCACACTTTAAAATGCCTCGGCAAAAACCTCAGCAGGAGCCGACCGAACGCGAACTGATCATCAGCCAAATCAACGAAGCGACTTCCGCGGAAGAAATGTCTGATTACGAACTTCCTCAGCTCGAGATGCTTGAGCGGAGCAATGCCGTGCCTTTCGAACGTCAAAAACGAGACGCTCTTAAGAAGGCTGAAATTCTCGAGAAAACATGTAAAGAGTTTGGCTACGATGTACGGGTTGTAGAAATTGAAACCGGCCCAGTCATTTCGCAATACGAAATCGAACTCGCGCCCGGGCTGAGGCTCAACAAAATCACCTCGCTGGCTGACGACTTAGCGATCGCCATGCGTGTCCCGAGCGTTAGGATCGTCGCGCCGATTCCAGGCAAAAACTCGGTCGGTGTCGAAGTTCCAAATGAAAACCGACAGGTGGTTCGCCTCCGTCAGGTCATGGAACAAAGCGAAAAAGAAATTGAATCGATGAAGATTCCGCTGTTCCTCGGAGCCGATGCCGTCGGCGCTCCATTAGTGGCTGACCTCGCCGCATTGCCACACTTGTTGATCGCTGGACGTACCGGTACGGGTAAGTCCGTATGTCTGAACGCCATCATTTCATCAATCCTGATGACCCGCCGTCCTGATGAAGTACGAATGTTGCTAATTGACCCGAAGATGGTTGAGTTAAGCGGATACGGAAGATTGCCCCATCTAATGCATCCGGTTGTTACCGACATGCGTAAAGCTGAAGCAATTCTGGCGTGGGCCTGTGAAAAAATGGACGAGCGTTATACCCTGCTCGCCAAAGCCGGAGTCCGCCACGTTACCAGCTACAACGAGCTCGGCGAAGAAGAGCTAATGGAGCGGATGCAACCCGAATCGGCCGAAGAAAAGGACGCGATCCCTGTCAACATGCCGTTTATCGTCATCGTTGCCGACGAGATGGCAGACTTAATGATGACGGCGGGTAAAGAGGTAGAGCAGCACATTATTCGAATTGCCCAGAAAAGTCGCGCAGTTGGCATTCACCTGATCCTGGCAACTCAGAAGCCGACCGTCGATGTCATTACCGGACTGATTAAGTCAAACCTGCCTGCGAGGATTGCGTTCCAGGTTGCGTCAAAAACAGATAGCCGTGTTGTACTCGATGACAATGGAGCTGATAAATTGCTCGGCATGGGTGACATGCTCTTCCTCGGTAAAGGCACCAGCAATTTACTCCGCGGTCAGGGAACTTACCTCAGCGATCCAGAAATCAACTCCATTACTGAGTGCGTAAGCACTGGAGAACAGAACTTCGTCAATGAGTTGGTAAATATCAAAATCAAATCTGAGGACGAAGAAGGGGATGACGACACCCCGAAGAAGTTAGAGAACCGGGACGAGCTCTACCAACAGGCAATCTCGATCGTCGTTCAAGAACAACGAGGCAGCTGCTCGCTCCTTCAACGGGCAATGGGGATTGGCTATGGACGCGCCGCCCGATTGATCGACTTCATGGCAGAGGATGGTTACGTGGGCCCCTACAACGGCTCCAAGGCTCGTGAAGTCATGATGACCGAAGACCAGTGGGCGAACATCCAAGCCGGCGATCCGAACCCCGTCAACGATGAGGACTGGGTCGAGGAATCTCCGGAATCCGAAGACAAAAAAGTCGAACTGAAACCCAAGAAATTGGAGCGTATCGAACCGGGGCAAACTTCGATTCTTGCCGCAAACGTCTCGTTCTCTCCGAAACGTAAAAAGAAACCCGTGGAAGAAATCCCCGAAGAAGAGGAAGAGGAAGTCGAGTTTGAAGTCGTCGACGAAGTAGATTCTCAAGAGGATCACGACGACCACGAAGACGAAGCCTACGACGATGAAGAGTACGAGGACATCGACTACGAAGAGGACGAAGAAGAAGAGGAGTATGAAGAATACGAGGAGGACGATGAGGACTACGAAGACGTAGAGGACTAATCAGTCTCGTCCGTTCCCTTGGAATCTTCAGACGATTTCGAGACTGGCGTAACGGCGGCGGATTGAACCGCGTGATCACCTGCCAAATCGCCCTCCGCCCTCGCTTGAGCCGCCGCCTCTTCTCGCTGCTTTAGAAACGCTTCGATCATCGCTTTTTGTGAACGCGGATCAGGAGTCGCGATTTGTTGCAAACCGACGAGGAAGAGGTCAAAGAAAGCGATCACCAGGATTGCCAGCAGCAGGCCCAGAATCATCATTATAAAAACGGTGAAGACGCGTGGTTCATTCACCCAATTCAGTGCCGCCAGCATGAACCCAGTTGACGTAATCATCGCACTGATCGCCGTCCGCCTTCGGTATTTACGAATCTCAAACGCCAAAATGCGTTTATTTTGAGGGTCTGACATGACATCATTGAGATGCCGTCGGTGATTCACGAACAAGAACAATCCCGAGGCAATGGCAGCAATGCCCAACATCAAAGAAAAGCCTTTAATACCCTCAAAGGCTCCCAGCAATTCGCACGATTGGATTACAGACTCAGAATCAATCACAATAACTTACTTCCAACGGAAACAAACCGAATTCGATAACGAAATAAAAGTTAATCTCAGCTTACCTATTTCTCTGTCCGCTGTTTCCTGTGAAGCCAAGCCAGAACGACAGCGCCGACCTTCCCCAGCGATTCAGCTGAACAATTTTCTATTTTATCCTCTCGCGTGTGCCAGTATATATTCCCCGCAGTTGGATTCGGGAAATTAAAATCAATAATATCACAAGTCGGAATTTTTGCGATTTCGTTTAAGGGTAAGTGATCATCACGGATAAACTTAAATTCCTCAGGGACAAATTCCTTGACCCCAATTTCACGAGCAACATCCCATATTTCCTCGGTTAACCCGCGAGCGAAATGCAAGCTATTACCCTCCAGGGGTATTTGCAGGTCTTTATCAGCAACCATGTCGACCAAAACCGCGCACTCGTAACGCCATTTCGGTATTCCTCTCGAATATTGCTCGGCAAAAAACGTCGACCCCAAAAACATTCGATCGCGGGGCCGCTGGATCACAAACTCCTCACCATCAAAAAATACAAAATCGATCCCAAACACACCGTCGAGCGATTCCATGTGATGCCCCAACTCGCAGAGCAATGCGACTCCACTCCCCCCATCGTTCGCACCGATAAACTTTGCTCGCGGATTACGCTTATCCGCATCAGCAAATGGACGTGTGTCATGATGACAACAGATTAAGATCCGACGAGTGCGCTCTGGGTGCCAGCGGATTAGTAAATTGTGCAACTTTACATTCTTGCCAGAATAAGGACTCTTAGCAATGAATTCCTGCTGCAGGAACTGGCCACCGATCGACTCAAAATGGGTCTGGATGTACTTCTTTTGCTTACCCATTCCCTTCGAAGCACTAGGCCGGGGGCCAATTTTACAAATGTCTTTGAGATAGTCGAATGACCGGTTCCCATCAAATGAAGTTTTCTGGTCTTTTGAAATCAGTCGAATGGGAGGTTTCAGTTGTTTCGATTCCTGCGGGATCAACCGATTCGAATTCCCTCCTGCGGTCTCCTTTAAACCACTAGAGTCCTGCCTTTGCGCCCCAAAAACAAACGCCCCATCGCTAAACCCGAGGTCGGAACCCAAAAATAAAACCAAGAAACAAATTGGAGAGGAGACTACCCTAATCAAATCAATCGGTTCGCCAACACGCATTTGAGTCACCCTTAAGTTGCTAGCGACCGAAACCTGCGAGCCCCGCACTTTCGGACGCCTCTTCCCTCATCATACGCAAGTCGCATCATCAATCCAACGCTCATTCACGCGATAGTACCTACGTAAATCGAATTATTTTTCTGTATCTGTAAATATTTCATTCCCTTTTAGGTTCACCAGAGCAAACTCGCGACGCTTAAATCGGCATGGTTGATTTTCACGAATAACCGTAGAATTCATTGCCTGAGAGAGGCATCAGCTAAAAGGCCGCAACAGTAAGGGCTGCCAAGACGATTCGGCACCAACAACGGATAGAACCATGATTGACATTAAAGAAATCACCGACCTGCAAACCTCGACAGTTGACCGTTGGCACAAAGAGCCGGTTGATAACAAATACGAAGGATTCCTTAAGCTCGTCTGCGAGCAACATAGCTTTAACTACCTTTTGTGGCATGAAGAAGATATTGCACGTTCAAGAGACGTTACCGACGCAGAAATTGCTCGCGTCAAACGATCGATCGATGGATACAATCAGCAGCGAAATGACTGGATTGAAAAAATTGACGACCAAATTGCCCTGATTGTCGATTCCTCGGAAATAGCGATTGATCCCAATGCCCCGATGAATACCGAGACTCCCGGTTGCACGATTGATCGTTTATCGATTTTAGCGTTAAGGCTGTATCACCTCCGAGAACAGCTGGAACGTGACGATGTCTCAGAGGAGCATTTCGATTCAGTAAGAAAAAAGATTGCTGTTTGCCGATTACAGCAAGATGATTTGTCCTGCTCACTTGGACAATTGATCGGCGATATCCTCTCTGGCAAAAAACGCCACCGGACTTATCGACAGTTCAAGATGTACAATGATCCAACCTTGAACCCCTATTTGTACCAAGCTGCTGCAAAGGGGCCCGGCAAACCCCATACAGCCAGCACAAGAACGTCAGAATCCGTAACGGCGCCTTAATGAATCGCCATAATGAACGAACAAGTTGCTAAAGCAAGTCGATCGGGAATAATTTCTTTTTCGCAGTTTCTCATTTCAAAATTTACTCTCGTTTTTGGCCTACTGATGGCGGGAGTATTTTTGTTTACGCTCACCGGAAGATATTTCTTTCTGGCCGAACTTGCGTGTCATTTCCGATTTCAGATTATGCTGACACTCGTTGCCACCGGCATTCTGTCGGTGTTGATAAAACGATACAGGCTCGCGTGTCTATTGGCGTTTTTGGCACTTCTCGCCGCCTCCGGGACTCTCTCGCCGTACCTCCCACCCGCGCACCCAGTCACTGCATCGCCACCACGAAAAATAATGTCATTCAACGTCTTGGTTACCAATCGAAATTACCAATCCGTCATTGGCGAAATCGAGAAACACGCTCCGGATGTCGTCACGATTATAGAATACTCAAGAACCTGGGATGCTCAACTCAAGGAACTAAAGGAAATCTACCCGTACGCTATCTGCGAGCCGCGTCAGCACGGTTACGGGGCAGCCATCTTCAGTAAGTATCCACTTTCAGACATTCAGGAACACAAGTTACCAGCGATCAATATAGACATTCCATTTCTTTCGGCAGTCGTGTCATTCGAAGGACAATCAATTCGACTTGCCGCCCTTCATGTCTACTCCCCGACTTCCCAAGCTCGGTTTTCTTTTAGAAATCAGCAATTCAAAAAAGTCGCAGAACTGCTCGGCGATTCAGATATGCCAATGATCGTTGTCGGTGATTTCAATTGCACACCATGGTCGCCATTTTTAAAGGACTTTCAAAGGAAGACAGGACTTAGGGACAGTCGCCGTGGCTTTGGCAACCAAGCGACGTGGCCCAACCAATGGAAAGCCCTTCGAATACCTATCGATCATGCTTTTATTTCCCCGGACGTCTGCGTCCACGACCGGTATGTTGGCAATGCAACGGGCTCAGACCATCTGCCTATTATCGTTGAGATATCAACCGAATCGGCGGCTCAAACAAAAGACTAAGCCACGGACTGAAGTTTCAAGCCCAGTTTCAAAATCATCTTGTCGCAGGCTTCTATGACATCACTAGCGTTGATGTCGCGCATCGCCTCATTTTCAGCAGACCTTCTTTCCCGACAACTGCCTGCTTGATACCACTTCTGAATTGCGATGTGCCCTGAACCATAGGCACCCGATTCTTCTGGACGAGTTGTGCCGTAGAGCCCGACGCAAGGCGTTCCAGAAGCCACAGCTAGATGCAACGGCCCGGTATCACCTCCGATAAAGAACGCCGAACGATTCGTCAATGCTGCCAATTCAGTCAAACTGGTCGCCGGAGCAAGGATAGTCGCTTCAGGATCAACTTCATGAATTGCATTCGCCATTTCCAGCTCTTCTTCATTCGCCCATACAACCACGCTTTGGATCTTGTATTGCCGCTTCAAATAACTCGCGACTGCCCCGTATCTGTCCATTTCCCATCGCTTGGATGCCCAACTGCCACCAGGATTGATCACCACAAAGGGCCCCTCAATTCCAGTATTGGAAACCCAATCGCCCATCGTATTCCCTGCCTGCTCGCAAAGAGGTAAATCAAGGCAACGTGACTCCAAGTGATTCCCCTGAACTCCTATCGCCGTTAACAACTCCATCGAACGATCGACAACATGAGCAGATTTTGTTTCAACTAAACGGTTATTGAGCACCGGAGACAACTCACGTCCCCATCGACCTCGCCCACCGACACGAATTTGGGCTCCACTCATCCAGCCAAGTAGTGCACTCTTGGTGATGCCTTGCGGATCAATCGCGATATCAAACTTAAAAGACCGCAAATTCTTCGCAACTTGAGACCAACATTTTGGCTTACTCATCCACCCCTTCGGAATCATAATGATCTCATCCAGGTCAGGGTGGTGCCGCAATAGCTTCTGAGAAGGAGATTCAACCGCCCACGCAATGAACGCCTCAGGATATTGACCTCGGATTGCTGACAGAACAGGCAACGTCAAGATACAGTCCCCAATGTGACTCAAGCGAGTGATCAAAATTCGAGTCGGTTGTTTATTTCCCATACCAGTCTCAAGTTTCATTGGCAGCTTTACGGACAGCTAAAACAAGATGTTACCGCAACGGCAAAAAACGGCCAAGATTGATCAATCCAATCGTCTGCAATCTTAAGGCAAAAAATACGCTGGCTAACCTAACGCGATTTAATCCAAAAGTTGGTTAGAGGCCTCGTTCTTTTTGATTTTCAACAGGATTTTGCGGACCAAAAATGCAACGATCAACGTAAATCCAATCGCAGCGGCACCACAATACGCTGCCTCCCAATAGTGCTGGAAAATAATATTGCCAATGCACGGCAGCACGGTATACACGATTCCAGTCGCACAGATCGCCGCTGCAATCGAAAGCGCGACGTCGTCATCTTGCGTCACATCCGGGTTGCGGCTTGCAACTGGTTTCCAAAACGGACCACCGGGACGAACCTTGCGGTAGAATTGATCGAGCGTCTCAGGATTTTCCGGTCGTGTTAAAAACGTCACAACTAGCCAGAAAATAATCGTCAGCAATGCTACGGCTAGCATCTTTACCTCCGCCAGCGCTGGATCAATACCCGCCAAGATAAGCTCACCGGGTGCTAAACTATCTAAACCCGCCATCGATGTTATTACCGATTCATAGGAAAGGAAAAACACCAAGGATCCCACCATCGATGCGATTTCGCTCCACGCGTTAATCCGCCACCAAAACCAACGTAGCATGAACACAGCACCGGTACCCGCGCCAAGTGCTAATAAGATCTTCCACGCAGCATCGATTGAAACATTGGCCATTTGAATGGCAGCAATTGCCCCGGCGATCAAAATGATCAGCGATGCCCCCCGCGAAGCATGTGTTAACTGACGCTCCGTGGCATCCGGTTTCATAAACCGCTGATACACGTCACGAACTAAATAAGATGCCCCCCAATTCATTTGCGTACTTAGGGTCGACATAAAGGCAGCAAAGAAAGTAACCAACAACAGGCCGTTGAGTCCGGGTTGCCCTAGGTCTCGCATCACCATTGGAAACCCAACGCCCGAATCGAAACTTGGATCCGCCAATTCACTTGTTCTCAATTCTGGATACAACGCCAGCGCTGCGAATGCGACAATTAGCCAAGGCCATGGGCGAATGCAATAATGAGCAATCTGATACCAAAGCGTCGCCAACATGGAATGCCGCTCATCTTTGCACGCAGCCATCCGCTGAACGATGTAACCTCCACCGCCGGGTTCTGCACCGGGATACCAAGTTGCCCACCACTGCACCAGCAACATTATCAAAAAGACGTAAACCGGCATCCAAGCATTTTCTCCAGTCAAACTGGGGATAAAGTCAAACGCGGCTGAGCCGTTCTCTCCAAAATTCTCGACAACTTTAGCTTCCAATGCCGGCGCACCGCCACATTCCACGATCGCCAAATAAGCCAGTGCGGTGCACCCAAACATCGCAAAGCAAAACTGCATCGCATCGGCGATCGCGACCCCCCACATGCCGGACATCATTCCATAAAAGCCAACCATCACGAGCGTGAAGAATATGATCAACCAGGGGCGGTACAGCAGCGCCTCATCGCCGAATAAACTCTGCTCGACTGCAGTAGCCCCTACACCATGCAAAATAGTTTCATTCAGAACCGTTACCATCGCAGTGGTGACCCACCCGATGATGATTGGGTTCACTATCAACGCAACATAGAGAGCTCGCGTTCCACGCAACGCCGCAGCGGGTTTGCCAGCGTACCGGATCTCAACTAATTCAACATCCGTCATTACTCCAGCGCGTCGCCACAACCGGGCGTAAACGAATACTGTCACCATCCCTCCCAGTGCCAGCGCCCACCAAACCCAGTTGCCCGCCATTCCATCTTGAATCGTCAAACCCACAACCGCCAACGGAGTGTCCGCCGCAAACGTCGTCGCTACCATCGAGGTGCCAGCGATCCACCACGGCAGAGACCGTCCAGAAATAAAGTACTCGGCGATGTTCTTTCCAGCACGACTGCGATACCAAAAACCAATCCCCAGCATCACGACGAAATACAACACTATAATGCTGTAATCGAGAATCGTTAATGTCATCATTCACTCCAGAATCTAACGCATTTTTCGCCCAACTTGCGAACGAAGATTGTCGACCAAAACAAACCTGCTTGCCAGTCCCAAACTGCATGAAGCCCCATCCTGTTCAAAGCCTCAGCCGGAGGGAAAAATCTCATGCTTTGAGAATCGCGAGGGAAATTTACTTTTACGACTGAGCTTCCATTCTTTTTTTTGCGATTTCAATATACTCGGGCACGCAATCAATCCCGATGTATTTTCGGCCGCTTTGCTTCGCTACCATGGCGGTCGTCCCTGCACCTGAAAATGGATCCAACACGACCCCATCGGGCGGACAGCTGGCGTTTAAGCATGTCTCGACCGGCGCTTCCGGATAAACCGCAAAATGGGTTTCTCGAAATTTCGAAAGGGAGATCGACCAAACCGTCCGCTTGTTTCGACCCTTGGGATGAAAGGCCTGATCCCAGCGGCCATCATGCAGGTTGGAGTCACCGGAATTTTTACCCTTTTCAGGTGTCCCTCCACGCTTGCCAAAATGCCGCCGCCCCCCCTTCATCTTGGATGATTCGGAGAAAGTAACGTGCGGCTCGCGCACTGCATCGGCATCATAGAAGTAGTCTTTTTTGGAGTGACTAAAAAAGAAAATGTACTCGTGGTCCACCGTAGGTCGAGTTTTCACACTCGATGGCATCGCATTGGGCTTATGCCAAATGCAATCACTTCTCAAAACCCAGCCAACCTCTTTTAAAGCGAGGCAGACCCGCCACGGCATGCCCAGCAGTTCACCTTTGAGATACTTATCACCGATCACCATCCACAGGGAACCGGTTGGTTTTACCACTCGCCTCAATTCCGAAAACAACTCGGCCATCCGTTCGACATAAGCGGCAGGTGAAATCTCCTGTCCAATTTGCTCAACCGATCCATAGTCTCTCTGCCGATAGTAGGGAGGACTGGTGACAATCGTATCGACAATAGAATCCGGAAGCTCCCTTGCAACGTCAACAGCGTTGCCACAGAGAAATTCGTCGACGATCTCGGTTCCGACAGAAGACTTCACGGTGAACTCCATTCCCTTATTCGCAACGCTGAAAGCTTCGTGCCCCAAGTTCATTGCGAAAACCATGTATACGACTGAGCCATGGCCTACCATCGTAAACTGTTTGACCAGCTTTCCAAGATAGTGTCAGAGAAATCTATCCGCGTTCTTGAGTTTCTTCAACTCAAATTGCAGACCGCGGAAGGCACCGCAATTCTACATCTTGTCTAGAACGCCGATTCCCAGCAATTCCAGACCGCCTCGAATGGTGCGAGCGGTTAAATCGCATAACTGCAAACGACTTTTCTTTAAGTCCTCCGAACTTGCATCTTTTACCGAACATTTGTCAAAGAACTGTGCGAACAACTGGGACAATTCAAACAGGTAATTGCACAAAACATTTGGCTTGTACTCCACCAAAACTTCATCCAGAGCTTCACCAAACCGAATTAACTTCAAGCCTAATTGCCGCTCCACTTCGTTTTCAAAAATAAATTCGCCGGGATTCGTGCGAATGGAATCCACATCCGCTTCGGTTCGACGCAAGATCCCCTGCACCCGGGCATAGCTATACTGCAAATAGGTCGCCGTGTTCCCGCGCAGAGCCAGCATTTTCTCGTAATTAAACTCGTAATCAGAACCGCGATTGTGAGATAGATCCGCATACTTTAAACCACCAATCCCAATCGCATTGGCAATTTCACGGTGCCGCTCTTCGGTTAAGTCCGGATTTTGATTCGTCGCAATTTCCAGAGCGCGGCTTTCCGCCTCATCCAATAATCCAGACAACCCTACCGTATCTCCAGAACGGGTTTTATATGGCTTACCATCGGGTCCCATCACGGTTCCAAAAGCGACATGAGCGAGTTCAACTTCATCAAATCCCCAAAGCCTCGCAACATCAAATAGTTTTTCAAAGTGCTCTGACTGCCGATGGTCCACAACATAGAGACATGCGTCTGCATTCCATTTTTCCATTCTGTATTTGATAGTGGCCAAATCCGTCGTGGAATACAAATACGCCCCGTCCCGTTTCTGAATAATCATCGGAGCATTATGGTTATCAAGGAAAACGCAAATTGCGCCGTCACTTTCTTTTGTATAGCCCTTATCAGTCAAATCACTAACAACCTTCGCGAGCTCGCTGTGATAAAAACTTTCGCCTAACTCATAGTCAAATTTAATATCTAGCCGATCGTAAATCTTTTGCATGTCTTGCCGACAAAGCGGCAAGAACTCTTCCCAGAGCCCCTGGTTGGTTGCATCCCCTTCATGAAGCGCAGCGGTTTCAAGTTGTGCATTCTGGTTAATGTTCGGATGGGCGGAAGCATCCTCTGCCAATCCGGAATCGCTGTCCACTTCCGAAATCTTGGCCTTCAGCGCAACGACTGCCTCAGCTTGGTCACCAATTTTGGCTTTCAATTGTCTCAGCTGTTTCTTGAGTTGTTTTTCCGCTTTCTTATCACCCTGCACATCCGTTGATTCGAGCTCAGCTTGCTTGCCGTTTAATTCCTCTTGAGACACTTCCAATTCAGGCAAGCGTTTAACTGCGGCATGGTAATCCATCAACTTTCGGACATATTTGTATAACCGCCCCAACTCAGCGACCGGTTCTCTTTGATAGGCCGCTTCATCTAGAAAATGCTTATATCCATAGATGATCATCCCAAATTGAGTTCCCCAATCTCCCAGATGATTATCAGAAATCGCCGTGTGACCGACAAACCGCAAAACTTTCGAGATAGCATCACCAATGAACGTGGAGCGAACATGCCCCACGTGCATCGGTTTGGCGACGTTCGGCGATGAGTAGTCAATCACAAATGTTTTTGGCTCGGTGACTCGAGTCACCCCTAACCGGTCATCACCCAAAGCTGCCGTTAAACCGATCTTCAGCCAATCATCATCGATAGTTAAATTGATGAATCCCGGCCCAGCGATCTCAATCTTCTGACATAAGTCATCGAGCTGGACACTCTCACAAATCTCAGTCGCAATGTCCCGCGGCGACTTGCTCAGTTGTTTTCCAAGCGGCATTGCACAATTTGCCTGGTAATCCCCAAATTTTGAATCACCAGCCGGGCGAATCATGGAAAGTAAATTTTTGGGATCGTCTACCATTCCAGAGAGAGTCGTGGAAAATCGAGTGCGTATTTCAGATAGTGGATTCATGACTTTTCAGGCAATGGAGGATTGAGGAGGCCAGGAACGACCCCTGCAAACCAATAAATTTCACAGAAAAACGCATTCTCTGCAATCGGACTATCACCCATGTTCGGTAAGTTCATGTGAAAAGAGACACACCATCTCACCTGTAAAGCCCTTGTCCGTTTGCCGAAGTTAATCTCCAGAAGGTATGCTTATGGGGTCGGTCGCATCGATCTTGTGTCAAATACGACCTTATCCCCCATTCGAATCATGAATCTCAATAAATCGATGAAATACCCTTCCATTTTGTTGCTGTCGGTAGCAGTGACTTTAATTGCTATTTCCTGGGTAAACGACTCCTACGCGGATGCGTCAGGTCGGACTAATTCTCTGCGGAATTCTCATCCGGTCTCAGTCGTAGAAGCCGATATCTACGTCAATCGCGCCCAGACAACCATGAGACTCAAGTGCTTTGCGGAAGATCTCGAGTTACTGCAAGGCGTCGAAGCGCTGGAAGATGGATTTTACGACAGCGAAGAGCTACTCGATGCCACCAAAGATCACGCCGAATATCTTGCCGAACGAATCACCATTCGCGACGCAAACGGGAATCTGTTTAAACCAAAGATCACTGAGATCATCGATATTGAGATTCCAGAAGAGGGCATTAAAGCTGGAATGTTAATGAACTATCCAATGGGATTTGAAATTGAGTTTAAATACGATGAGCCGCCAGAGTTCATCACGGTTCAACAGAATATGGTGGCCGAAGGTGCATTGTTACCATCCGAGCTAAAGATTCTCCTGAAACAAGCCGGCTCTGACACACCGTACATGCACATGATGAAGCCCGGGGCGCCAGAGACGTTTCGATTCGATTGGGATAAACCAATTCTCTCTACGGATGCCTCTGAAAAAGAATGGGAAGTCTGGTTCGAAGAGCAACGGGAAAAGAATCTCGGAATTACCAGTTACAGTAGCGTTTATTCATTCATCTACATTACTGCTCACGAGGTACGGCACGAAGTCCTGATCCCGCTGGCGACTCTTGCTACGTTGATGGAGATTGACCGAAGAGACGAGAGCTTTCTCGATGTCGATGAACAAGCCGCTGCGGCAAAAAAGATTGAAGACTTTTTCTCAATCGGCAACCCGGTGCTAATCGATTCCGTCGAGGTTCAACCTGTCTTTGATCGCGTTGATTTTTATGGACTAGACCTGCGAGACTTCGCCGTTCAAGCCGAGAAACGAAAAATCAGCATGGCCAACGGCAGGGTCGGAATCATCATGTCCTACAGCACTAAAGGGGCTCCAACCGAAGTCGAGGTTACCTGGGATAAGTTCAACAACGCAATCAAGTCAGTCGATACGGTCGTATTTGCTTATGATAAAATTGAAAAAACTCAATTTTCTATGTTCTTAGAAAACAACACTTACCAGTGGATCGCGCCAGAGCGCAAGCCACTGCCGGCCATTGTCGATGTTTCCTCTACCGTCGATCTCGAGTCGCTCAAACCTTCCGTGATCCAGCTTCCAGCCATCACCACCATTCTCATCGGCTCTGCTGTGTTGATCCTCATCATTAGCTTTGTCTTAAAATTAAACATGAAAACCGCCTCGTTCGCAGGGGCACTAATGGTAATTATTGGGCTCGCATGCCTCCGATTCCTCCCTGTGGAACTCCCCAACCCGCTTGCTGAAAAACCAAAATTTGAGTTTAGCGACGAGGATGCAACCCAGGTGTTCGCACAACTTCACAAAAACATGTTCCGCGCGTTCGACTACCAAGATGAAAGCGATGTGTACGATGCCCTGTCAAAAAGTGTCGACGGCGAACTCCTACGGCAACTCTACCTCGACATCAACCAGAGCCTCAAAGTGAAAGAGCAGGGAGGTGCGATTGCCCGCGTCAACGAAGTAAATTTACTCGAGGGCCAAAAATCAAGCAGCTCAATCAATCCGGCCGATGAGCTCCCTGAATTTGATTATGCCTGCAAGTGGAACTTAATTGGCACGATAGAACACTGGGGACACATCCACGAGCGCGAAAACAAATATGATGCCAACTTTAAAATCCAGCTCAAAGATGACGCTTGGAAAATCACTGAAATGCAAGTTAACAACGAAGAGCAGGGGGTCGTAAAAACAAGTTTACGCAAATTCTAATTGCCAGCATAAGATTACCCAAAATTGAAACTTGATTCTGTCGTTGCACTCTACCGGCAGACAGACCAATCCAACTTACACCTCTTCGACCGAAACGCGTGTCTCAATTTTCCCTTTGCTCAACAACGCTGGCCAGTAGCTAATAATTTCAGTTGCCTTCGGTCGCCCACCGGCAAATCCGGTGACCCCTGGAGGGCCGCTCGTTACCAACGGGACAATCTCCATCCCAAGCCGATCCAACTTCGCCCGCTCTTTACTTCTGGCGCCAATGCGAAGAATAACTTCTGCTGGATCCTCGGGAGCTTCCACGATTCCCTGATGACACACGTTCGTCCCGACGATCTCCACAAATTTTTCTTCATCGGTGAACGTCACACCGTCCATTGCCACGCGTTCAAAAACGATGTCAGCACAGAGCTTGGCCTTCTCAACCGCGTCAGGTCCTGCCACGGTGAGTTGA
>JAAHTH010002059.1_pt1 | contig 16139 bp, 20 predicted proteins | sample 6116091 | NCBI WGS metagenome assembly JAAHTH01 (sample SAMN13939990, study PRJNA603662) | sponge metagenome | isolation source: marine sponge | host: Mycale hentscheli | place: New Zealand | collected 2006 | reverse complement strand
GTAGCTTCTTCTATGAGCTGATATTGCTCGAAATATAGTTTAAAGTTCTTCATTATCAAAGGGGTTGTAATTCGTTCTGGCTAATATATATCTGATAACCATCACCATCTAATTTAGGTCCGAAAAATATATTTTTCTTTCTTAATTGAGTAACAAGTTGCTCTGCATCAATATTTAAATCTTTTAATTCAAACCCCGTATAATTTAACGAACTATCAAAAACTACAATAAATTTTGTATTTTGACCAGCGAGTACGGCCTTATTATACTGTCTTAGTTGTAATATAGCTATATACTGAACTAACGTTGTGTAAGTTGAATTACCATCTTTTCTTGGAGCAGCCCTAGTATTACTTTCTAGCCAATCACCAAACCTGGTACCAAATAAACCACTTTTACCAATTGTCTCCTTTGTACCACTATACTTATCAATTATACCACCTAAAGGTAGGTTGAGTTCTTCTTCTGTAAATAAGGTACTACCATCTTCTTGTGTTTTGGGTAATCCACCCTTACCGCCCTGTACCTGGTTAAATTTGCTTTTAAAGTCCGCTAGCGCGCTTGTAGTTAAATTCTTACCAATACGACCACCGGTCTTCTTTAACTCTATTATATTATTATTTAAAACTAGATCACCTTCATTCGGCTTCGAACCCCTTAAAAGAAATGCAAATAAAGTCTCCCCCGGACCAGCTGCACCTCTCGTTTTCTCATCCTCACCGGCCGGCCGCATAATCATTATTTGGTGGTCTGCTTCAAATACAGAACCGTACTCTTTGTTTACCAAGTTAAAGAGATTAGTTTGTTGTGTATTCGATAAACTTAAGGATTTAATAAAATCATTTTGCGCTTTTGTAGAACCTAAATTTTTAATTAAACGTGAAATTTTGTTTTTTGATCCTGCTGCAGCTGCAACATAGTTATAAATTAATTTAACCTTCGGACTATTTATAGTATCATCTTCACCTACAATACCCGCAGCTCTTGCCCGCTTTAGAACAGCCTTCATGTAAGAACCTGATTCTGCGTAAGACATCTCCGGTACCATTATATCATTAATAAAACCATCTGATGCTCGTTTAAAATTCCAATTCCCATCTTTATCCTTATAACCTATATCATTTCTCGCAGCTATGTTATGATCCTCACTCTTACCCTCATCTATAACTAAGTGTTTACGCGGAGGTACATTACCACGAACATCCTCACCATATACTTGTTGTAACGATTTATACTTCATTTAATTCCTTTTCTAGAGCCTGGTTAGAGGATTGCAACAAATCTTGTATCTGATCTGTAACGCGTTTAGGCTCTGATTGACCATATTCCTGTGATAGGGTGTTAATTAAATTCTCTTCTTCTGGTGTAGGTGAATAAGAGAACGCAAGAGCAGCTAACTTGGAAAGGTATATTTCTGCTTCTGTAGATAAGACTGGAACCTCTTCAGGTACTTCAGCTGCCACTTCAGTAGCATCTACCTCCGCATCTGCCCCCTCTACATCATCTTGCTCTAATAATTTATAGTAGCTCTCAATAAGTTTAATTGTTTTCATATCGTCTTTGAAGCGTCAAGCATTTTTTTGGAAATATTCTTAGCAGCCTTAGCCATATTCTTTTTAGCGCCTGTTAACGCTCTAGAAGTAGGGCTCATTAAATTCTTTTTCAACCCCTGATCGGGAATACCAGCTACGGCTCCTAAAGCATCACCTAAAGACATTTCATTATCTTCAACATTTAATTTACCCCCGGCTTCTTCAACAAAATTAATAAAATTTTCATAGGAGGAACCAACGTTATCTGGTATAATAGCTGTTGCCATTAAGTTACCATCAACATCTTTATATTCTATTGTGAATGGCCCTTTACCTTCACTTGGTGTACTCTCAACAACTAGATCAAGAAATTTGCTCATGTTTATATTTATGGGAGTAACGATAGTTTTATATTTAAATTTAAGTGTAATTTGTTGACAAGATTGAGTAGACCGTTAGAACGTAAAAATCTGCCAAACTTTTCATAACTTACTTTAGATATATCTTTTGTACTAAAAGAACTGTAGTCTCTATCATCTAAAAACTGCTTAAAAGAAGTATCACCGTATGTTATATTAGTTGGTAACGAGTTAAATAACTGCTTTACTAGTGTATTTTCAACACTCTCATTATTCTTGTAATAAAACCACTTTTTTGTATCACTATAAGAACATACTTCTATAATTTTTGTCGCTATAAAATGAAACCCTAATTGCTTTTGTTCCTTTTTGGTTAACTTAAGATCGTTTTCGTTTATATATAACTGATATTCTTTATAAGATGACTCTAAAAGCCGATTTAAGTTAATAAAGGTATAACCTCTAACACTATCGTCTTCTTTTTCCAATTCTAACGTTGATAATTCCATTGTAGTACTCATCTTTTAGTAAAACTTCACGCTCTACCTGTAACTTCATCTCATTATATGAGAGTTCCCATTTACTATCACAACTTATTAGTATTTCAAACTTAAATTTATCTTTTCCGAGCTTAATTATGTCTTTATTTAACTCATTTGATGAAGAAGTATAAGTTCTCCAATCAGTCTCTACGATTTGATGTCGTTTGTTCTTTTTTCCCTTTAGAGGTGGTCGTTTACGTACTGATTGGCACTGCTTCTTACCAATATACTTACGATTATTAGTAAGATTTGTTATCTCATATATAAAACCGTACGGAATCGTATCTTCTGTAAGCAATCCCTGCCAATGTCCTAGATCAGCCATTATTTTTATCCTTAGACTCTGGGTGTGCTTCTTCCTCACCCTCTTCACCGGTTAAAAAGACACCATCTATACCTCGCTTTTTCTTATCTTTCTTTTTCTTAGATACATAACCACTTCTTGTTTGTGTACCACTACCTAACATTTTTGGTTTTCTTGCATCACCAGGTGCATATGTATCACCTGAGTCAATCTGACCATCTGGATCAAAAATTTCACCACCTTGTGCAGCTGGACCAAGAGCTCCACCTCCAACAGAACTACTCTCTTCAGCTAAATCTTCAGATATTAACTTAAAGAACTGAGATTCAAATTTACCTCTTGATTCTTGCATATTTATATTTATACTAACTTTGTGGATGATCGATTAAAAAGATACATTGAAGAAGTAGGACAGGATTTAGTACTTGACGATTTCAATGTAAAAGATCAACAAATGAGATTACCTTCCCGTAAGCATTACTGGGTGGCTAGACTTATTGAAGCTAAGGTTGAAAAGAATAGGCTTATAAAGAAAAAAAAGACTCTTAAGAAAGAGATTGTTAAGCAAGTAATACGTGATTCACCGGTAAAAATTACAAACAGTACCGCTGAGACTGCAGCTGAAAATCATAATAGCCTTGATATTATAAACAATAAAATTTACGGGTTGAATACTGTTATTGAGTATCTTGAAAAGGTTGAAAAAATAATGTCGCAGATGGGATACGAGATTAAAAACATCGTCGAGATACAAAAAATGGAGCAGCTATGATTAATTTTGATATTGTTAAGTCAAGTGGTAAGTTAAAGTTTACCTGTACTGATACATCTTTGTTTGAAAAGATTAGAGAGAACTTTTCAGTAGAAAATACTGCTGCTAGATTCGCTAGACGTTATTCGAGGTTCGCACCTCGCCGTAAGTATGCCATAACAGCATCCGGATCATGTGAGTTAGGTCTATATTGGCTAATCAGACAATATCTGATACAAGAGCAAATTAATATAGACGTCAATATTACTGATAACTTAAAGTCAGTCTTAAATGTAGGTTATAACAACCCACTATACAAGGATTTTGCGTTTGACTTGAGAGAGTATCAAGAAGATGTGATTAAGAAGGCTCTTAAGTTAGGTAGGGGTACATGTGTTCTTGGAACTGGTGCAGGTAAGACTTTTACTACAGCCGCTCTTATAGAAAACTACTTCCAGAATTGTAAGGATAAGGATACGTTTAAGTGTATAGTGCTAGTACCTGACTTAGGACTTGTAACTCAAACATATGATGAGTTTATGAATTGCGGTACTACCTTTAAATTAACTAAATGGACAGGTAAGATGAAGCCAGACCTTACCGCAAATGTAATTATATGTAATATAGGTATAGTTCAGAGTCGATTCGACGAGAGTGATTGGATGAAGTATGTTGATCTACTGATAGTTGATGAGTGTCACAAAATAAAATCGAGTAATAAGATTAGTAAGATAATATCCAAGATAATAACACCTAACAAATATGGATTTACTGGTACGTTACCAGAGGATAACTTAGATAAGTGGTCAATCATTGGTAAGTTGGGACCAGTTATATACGAGAAGTCGAGTTATGAGTTACGCGTAGAAGATTACTTGGCAAATGTTGAGATAAAGATTATTAATATTAGCTATAAACATAATCCGATCTATGATGGTGTTAATGGTTATAGGTCAGAGTTAGATTTTATATATGAGAGTGAGCGTAGAAATTTATTTCTACAGAAGTTGCTTAAAAAGCTAGACAATAACAGTCTTATTTTAGTTAATCATATTAAGCACGGTGAAGTGTTACTTGAACACCTACAAAGCATACCAGGTAAAGAGGTTTACTTTATACGTGGTGAGGTTGATGTCGAAGAGCGCGACAAAATTAAAAAAATAATGGAGAAGAAGAGTAATGTTATTTGCATTGCTATAAGTGCCATCTTCTCCACTGGAGTGAATATTAAAAATATACATAACATTATATTTGCAGCGGGTGGTAAATCTTTTATTCGTACAGTTCAGTCCATTGGTAGAGGGTTACGCAAGCATGCCTCGAAAGACAAACTTGTTATATTCGATATATGTGATAGATTGAGGTATGGTATACGTCATAGTGATAAACGTAAGCAAATATATGACAAAGAAAAAATAAAATATGTTGAAAAAGATATCTAGTAAGTTATAATATCTTTAATGTCTGGGAAAAAAAGACCGTCTAGGAAAAAAAGAGAAGGTGAGTATTATATTGAGCCAAAAGTGTTCAAGGCTTCCCTTAATAAATACTACGAGAGTGACGTACTAACCGACGACTTGGCAGAGAATATCAAAAAGATTGCTTATGGTTTGAGTTATAACTCAAACTTTATCAACTATACTTACAAGGATGATATGATTGGCGACGCCTTAGTTAAGATGTACGCCGCGTTGAAATATAAAAAGTATAAATTTGAGAGTGGCTCTAACCCGTTCTCTTACTTTACAACAATAGCTTTCAATGCATTCATTAACAGGATTAAGAAAGAGAAGAAACATCACGAGGCTTTGACTAACTATAAAGAACAAGTTTATGAAGCTTATATGACTAACCCGGATAACACCGGCGGTGGGGTTGTGTATGTAAAACCTGTTGATGAGGAAGATGACTTATACCACGATCAGTAAGCCGAAATTTGCTATATTTTCCGATCTTCATCTAGGTGTACACTCTAATAGTACGGAGTGGCATAAGAACGCGCTTGAATGGGCTGCGTGGTTTAAGGATGAATGTAAAAAGAAAAATATCAAAGATCTTATTTTTTGTGGTGATTGGCATCATAATAGAAGTGAGATATCTGTTAATACGTTACAGGTATCCGCTGACATATTAGATATCTTATCTGATTTCAATATTATAGCTATTACCGGTAATCATGATATTTACTATAAGCATCGTACAGATGTAAACTCCCTCTCAATCTTTAAGAAGAGAACGAATGTTACTATTTTAGATAAGCCTTTAACGATTGAAGCGTTTGATAAGACGTTAACTTTTTGTCCGTGGAATACTAACCCTCACGATATACCGCAAAGCGATATTATATTTGGTCATTTTGAAATTGAAACATTTAAAATGAATTCATATAAGGTGTGCGAGGAAGGAGTAAAGATAAAAGATCTATTAAAGAAGTCTGAGTTAGTTGTTTCAGGTCATTTCCACACTAGACATGAAAAAAAGTTTGGTAAGGGTACTATATTGTATTGTGGTAATCCCTTTCAAATGGATTTTGGAGATGTTGACAATGAAAAGGGATATTACGTTTTAGATCTCGATACAATGGAGTATGAGTTTACTCCTAATACTATTTCACCTATTTATAAAAAAGTAGCTTTGAGTGAATTAGTGAGAGAGGGTGATATAACTAAGCATGTTATAGATATTGTTTGTAATAACATTGTAAAGCTCAAAGTAGATATGAATATTTGTCATGAGGATATGGATTTACTCCTCAAAAAATTGAATCTTCTCAAACCAAGAAATCTTACTGTAGATTACGATATCAACTTTAACAGAATTTTAGATAACACTGAAACCAAAGAAGATCTTTCTGGTATTGATATACCACAAGCAATAGAAGAGTTTATCAATTTACTTGAAATAGCGAATAAGAAGGATATTATTGATTATACTCTAAATTTATATGAAAAGAGTCGAATTTAAAAAAGTTAGTATTGTAAACTTCCTTTCTGTTGGTGAAGACCCTGTAACTGTTGAGTTTACAAAGGGTCTTCATATTATTACAGGATCAAATAAGGATAAGCCAGCTAGAAGAAATGCTATCGGTAAGAGTACTATAGCAGATTCCATTTATTTCTCTATATTCGGTGATACATTACGTGAGATTAAAAAAGATCTTATACCTAATAACTTAACTAACGGTAAGACACATGTAGAGCTTGACTTTGATGTGATTACCCCTTCAGGTAGTAATAAATATAAGGTAGTTAGAAATCTATCACCGTCAAAAGTGTTTATATATAAGAATGGTGTCGATAAGACACGTGACAGCATTAGTAATACAAACAAATATATATGTGATGTCTTAAGTGCATCACCAGCTATTTTTCAAAACTGTGTTATTATGACTGTTAATAATGCGATACCTTTTATGGCTAAAAATAAAGTCGAAAAACGAAAGTTTATTGAGGATATTTTTGGAATGGAGGTCTTTAGTCAAATGCTATCTGCTTTAAGGTCCGAATATAACGAAGTAAAAAGAGATCATGATACAGAAGCTACAAAATTAGACGAAGTAAATACAAGTTTTAATAATTATAATACACAAAAAGAGAAGTTACTTCAAAAGCGTCAACATAAAAAGGAACTTTATGCAACGAGACAGGCTAATAATGAAAAGGAGTTAAATTTACTTAAAGAGCAGATATCCTCTTTACAAGAAGTTGATGTTAAGGAGGTAAGTGAAAGTATAGATAGATATAAGGGTAAGTTGGTTGAGTGTGAGGATAAAATAGATAAATATATTGAGAATATAAGTTCCGCAAAAGCAGAAGAAGGTCATGAGAAAGAAAGGTAGAAAAAGAGTGGGACAGATGAAGATGTATGTCCGGTCTGTTTGCGTCCAATCGAAGATCATGATACAACAAAAATTGCTGAAGAGAAGAAAAAACTCAAAGAAACGATTGAGCGGATGGTTCGAGATATAAAGGAGGTTACAATTAGCTTAGATAAAGCTCGAGAAGTAAAGAGGAAGATACAGACATCAATCACACAGTATAATAATAAATTAGCAGATAATAAGGTAACTCTTCAAAAGAAACAAAATACTAACGATAGAATTAACCAGCTTAAAGAATGGCAGTCTGAATTGAGGGTAGATCTCGAGACTATTAATAATACAGAGACAGATTTTGATAAAATTATTGAAGAGACACAAATACGCTTAACTGATCTGGAAACTAAAGTTAAGGAGTATAGAGACGCTATATCTAAGCTTGATATAGTCAAATATGTAGTTTCAGAAGAAGGTGTAAAATCATATATTGTAAACAAACTATTAGAATTACTAAACAGTAAATTACTACACTATCTTAAAAGGTTAGATTCAAATTCAATTTGTGTCTTTAATGAGTATTTTGAAGAGGAAATTCTTAATGAGAAAAATAAACTATGTTCTTACTTTAACTTCTCCGGCGCAGAACGTAAGTCGATTGATCTAGCATGTTTGTTTACGTTTTCCGATATTCGCCGTTTGCAAGGTGGTGTACAATACAATATTGCAATATATGACGAGTTATTCGACTCGTCATTTGATGAGAAAGGCATAGAGCTTATAACGCAAATACTTCAAGATAGAGTTGAGGAACTTGACGAATGTTCAATTGTTATATCACATCGTAAAGAGTCGATAAAAGCAGTAACTGGGGAAGTGGTGTATCTCATAAAGGAAAACGGGATAACTAAGAGAGTAGATTATATTGAAAAGTAACCTATATATTATATATGCTTAATAGACAGCCATTTGGAGTTCCTTTTGCATCTCCATTCCCACCAGCACCTATTCAAAGGTCTGCGGCCCCTAAACAACCACGACCTAAAGAAGAGACGTTGCCTAGATTTATTAACTATCTAGCTGATTACTCGGGATGTGGTCATTGGCGTATATTGTGGCCGGAGCAAGTTATTAATAGTACCGGAAGAGGCATGTCGCAGTCAACTACAGCTATGGTTGCCGATCCAAGATGGTACGAAAAAGTAAAGGCAGTAAAGTTGCAGAGACAAGCATCAGGTTCACAAAAGCAATTCCTAGAGCATCTTAAAAAAGTTCAACAAGAGCATGATTTTAAAATTATTTACGAGGTGGATGATGTTGTTTTTAGGGAAGAGATACCAGACTACAATAAATTTAAGTTTGCTTTTGATAACAATGAAGTTAGGCAGAACTGTATCGACATGATCAATATGGTTGATGAAGTTACAGTTACGTGTGACTTTATGAGAAGGCTTTATACTGAAAAAACAGGTCAACAGAACATTACTGTAATACCTAACTTTGTACCAAATTTTTGGATGGGACATCTTTTTGACATTAAAAGAGTTCAGAATAGTTTTGATAAAAATAAGAAGAAGCCAAGAATACTTTACACAGGCTCAGGTGCACATTACGATGTTGATAACAAGACTGGTGGTAAGGATGATATGTCTGAGGTTCTTAATGTTATAAGAAAGACTATAAACAAATATCAATGGGTATTTGTTGGAGCTTTCCCACCACCTTTAGCAGATTTAGTTAGAACTGGTAAAATCGAATTCCATCCATGGAAAAATCTCTTAGAGTATCCCCATTTTATAGCTAACCTTAACCCACAACTGATGGTTGCTCCTCTTGAAGTTAATAACTTTAACAGAGCTAAGTCAGACATTAAATTTATAGAGGCATGTACTCTTGGAATACCTTGCTTATGTCAGGATATGGATACCTACTATTCAGCACCGGGTAGTTTACGATTTAAAACGCCAGAAGAGTTCGAGCAAAAGATAGAGAGTATACTAAACTGGAAAAATCGTACTAAGTATTATAAAAATGTAGCTATATTAAGGGATATCGCTAACAAGCGTATACTAGAAAGTCCGGATAATATCGGAGCACATATTGAAGCTCTTACTACACCGTACGGTTCTCCGGATAGACAATATCTTAAGAAGTGGAATCCTTAATTAGGTTTATTTATTGCCTAAAAAAGGAACTCTAGTATAATATTATTAGAGATGTATAGAAATGTTGTTTATAACGGTAGAGAGAGTACCGTCACGTTGTTTACCTGGGATCAAGATGGTAAGCGTATTTCTACCGAGTGTTCATTCGAGCCATATCTTTATGTTGAAGATAATAGAGGAGATAAGACTTCCATTTTCGGTACGAAAGTAAAGAAGAAGAGATTTAATACTGCTTATAATAGGTATAAGTTTCTACAGGACTCTGGTCTTAAGAGGGTGTTTGAGAACTGCCCTCCTGTTCAACAATTTTTACTAGACTCTTACTGGCAGGAGAATGAGAAGCCGGAATTTAATACTACGCCTATAAAGTACTGCTTTTTAGATATTGAGACGTATTCAGTTGATAGTTTCCCTGATGTAGATAATCCAACCCATACCGTCAATGTTATTACTTGCTGGGATAACTTTACAAAGAAGTTCCATACATTCGGAATTAAGGAGTATACCGGTAAAGGTAGAGACGATCTTATCTATGTTCATTGTAGAGATGAGCGCGATATGTTTGTTAAGTTTCTCGAATATCTTGAAACGGATTTTCCAGATATTCTTAGTGGTTGGAACTCTGAGTTTTTTGATATTCCATATATTATTAATCGTATGGAGAGAGTACTAGGTCAAGACTATGTTAATCGTCTCTCACCGCTTAGGAACGTTCACTTTAGAGCAGTAAAGGGTAAATTTGGTAGGGATCAAAAGAGATACTATGTAGATGGTATCGCTTGTCTTGACTATCTTGATGTGTATAGACGCTTTTGCCTTAAGTTGAGAGAATCTTATAAACTGGATGCTATCGGTGAAGTAGAGCTCGGGGAAAATAAGGTTGATTATGGTGGAATGAGCCTTCATCAACTAGCAGATGAAGATTGGAATACCTTTATTGATTACAACATTCAAGACGTTAACCTACTTGTACGATTAGAAGAGAAACTTCAATATATACCTCTACTTAGGATGCTTTCATACGTTGGTCTTACTACACTTGAGGGTGCGATGGGTACTATTCAAGTTATTAACGGTGCTCTAACTATACGAGCCCGTAAGCGAGGTGAAATTATTTCAACTTTTTTACGAAATGCAGATACGGGTAAGAATCCTGGTGCGTATGTTGCAGAACCTAAACGTGGGTTTAAGAAAAATGTAGTATCGTTTGACGCTAACTCACTATACCCTAACGTGATGATATCTCTCAACACATCACCTGAGACTAAGATAGGTAAGATTGAAAAAACTACAGATGATAAAATTACTATTCAGCATGTATCTGGTAAACTGTTTGAATTGACGAAACCTGATTTTGTGAAATTTGTTAAAGCGGAAGAATGTGCACTGTCGAAGGCTGGTTTTCTCTTTAGTCAAAAGAAGAAAGGAATTATACCTGAGTTTCTTGAATATTACTACAATCAACGTGTTAAGATCAAGAAGAAGCTATTTAAATGTAAACAAGCCCTTAAGAAAGATCCTAAAAATATCGAGCTCAAGTATGAAGTAGAGCGTCTTAATACATCGCAGATGGTTATTAAGATTCTTGTAAATAGTTGCTATGGGTATATGGGTAATAAAAATGCACCTATTGGTGATGATGATATTGCTTCTTCAGTAACCCTAACAGGTCAAGCTGTTATTAAGGAATCAAACAAACAACTTAAAAAATATATTAGTGAAAATATTGATAGAGATATTAGCGATCATGAGCTTGAGGAATGCATTATCTATAACGATACAGACTCATCTTATATCTCTATATCACCTTTAATTGAAAACGGTATTAAGTTTTTTGAAGATGAAGAGAAGGGTCTTATACATCAAGAAACGTATGATGAGATTCAACGTATAGAAGATAAGCTAAACGAGGGTATTGGTGAATGGGCTCGTAAAGCTCTACTAACTAAAGATCCGCGGTTTATATTTAAGCGTGAGTGTATTGCTGATGTAGGAGTCTTTCTTCAAAAGAAACGATATGTAATGCATATTCTCGATGATGAAGGTATTAAAGAGAATAAGTTTAAGTATACCGGTGTTGAGGTTGTTAGAACAACTATGCCTAATGCTATTAAGCCTTATGCTAAAAAGATTATTGAGACTATGCTTTCAACGCAATCGTTAGCTAAAACAAACGAAGTGCTGAATGAGACGTATGATGTCTTTAAGACACTATCACCTGAAGATATGGCGTTTGTCATGGGTGTAAAAAGTTATGAAAAATACGCTGTGCAATGTAATGAGTTCTCTACTACTAAAGGTATGCCTATTCATGTCAAGTCTGCTTACTTTTATAATCTAATGTTAGATAAATTAAAAACTGGTAATCGATATGAATCTATTAGTTCTGGGGATAAGGTTAGGTACATGTACGTAGAGCAACCTAATAAATACGGTTTGGATAGTATAGGATTTAAACACGAGCATCCTTCCGAGTTTAATGAAATCTTTAAACCAGATTACGATAAGATGTTTGAAAAGATTCTTTTTCAATCTATTCAGAGATTTTACGATAACGTAAAGTGGACTATACGTAAGCCTGCTGAAAATGTACAGGTGGAATTATTTGATCTGTTTAGTAAATAAAATAAATTATGTCTGAGAGTTATTTAGATCGTCCACAGGATGATAATACCCCGCAGGAACACCCTGCATATAAGAGAGGTAAAATTAACGGTATTCGTACTGTATTAACTATTTTTAAAAATGTAATTAATAATACGGATAAAGGTACAGGAGAGATTGCGTCACCTCAAATTGAAGCAATTAGACAAGCTATCTTTACGTACAAGAACACATTGGAACACGCTTCAGATAAATCTACCTATTTGTCCAAACAAGCAGCAGAATCTCTAGAAGAAGCAAAAAATATAGTTGATAAAATTAATTTATAACATAATATAGATATATGTCAGATATTAAATGCATTGTAGATACTATCGGTCGTACTGTCGTTGGTAAAATTACCGATGAGAACGATACCACTATTACTTTAAATAACCCTGTTATCATCCATGTACAACCGGATCAACAAACAGGTCAGCTCCAAGTTCAATCTTTTCCTTACCTCTTTATGGAATTTATTAAAGGAGATAAAAATAAAAACAACTGGGTATTTCATAAAGCCTCTATCGCTATCTCTGATGTTGAATTAGATGATAAGATTATTCAGCAGTATGAAAATATTAATTCACCAGCACCAGTACCGGCAGCTCAAACAGAAGAGCCAGAGGTTATTAAACTTTTTGACGAGTAAATGCTTTCTTAGCTCAGTTGGTAGAGCAGTTGATTTGTAATCACCAGGTCGTCGGTTCGAATCCGACAGAAAGCTCCACTTATTATGGGTAGGTGGCCGAGTGGTTAAAGGCGGCAGACTGTAAATCTGCTCACATATGTGTACGTTGGTTCGAATCCAACCCTGCCCACCATATATTAATTTTTAATTCCGGAGTAGCTCAGCGGTAGAGCGGGTGGCTGTTAACCACTAGGTCGTAGGTTCGAACCCTACCTCCGGAGCCAAAACTAAGTTACAAAAACTAAGTATCAACAATAAATAATTATCTATGAAAACACTAACTAACTATTATAATCCAATTGTTAATCTTGAAAAAGCCTTTGAAGGTCTTTTCAATCAAACACCACTATTCCACTCTTTAGAGGAAATCTATAAAACAGGTGATCAGGTTCGTTTCTCCGGAGATGATAAGAGTCTTACTGTTCAAGTCGATCTTCCAGGAGTTACAAAAGACAAATTGGATTTGTCTACTGATTCCGATAAACGTGAAGTTTATATTAAAGCAACACGTACTGTTAAAACACAAGAAGGTCAAAGAGATCAAACATATAACAGATCCTTTAGCATCGGTCGTGAATTTGACCTTAATAAAATCTCATTTAATTATGTAGATGGTCAATTAGAGGTGGCAGTACCACGTCGTAAGAAAGAAGAATATATTCGTAAATATAACGTTTAATTTTTAACCTCAACTAATTTAAAACCTCTGGAGATATCTCTGGAGGTTTTTTTATCTTATAATATAATACATATATGGAAAAAGACGTACAAAAAGCTCTCGATGATATCGATAGCGTTAATCCGTTTGCAACCTATCTATCTGATAGTACATTAAGCCGTGTCGGTGGTTGGATCGATACCGGTTCTTATGTTCTCAATGCAATTGTCTCAGGCTCGATTCATGGTGGTATACCAAAAGGTCGAGTTACTATGTTAGCTGGTGAATCAATGACCGGTAAATCGCTGTTCGTAATGAAGATACTAGCAGCTGCTCAGAAAGAAGGGCTAATTCCTGTTATATTCGATACTGAAAACGCTATCGACCCGGAAGGGGCTGAAAGGCTCGGGCTTGATACTAGTAATGTTAAATATGTGCCCTGTATTAGTATCGAGCAAACACGTAATGCGTTGTATAAGTTCCTTACTACAGTTAAAGAGAAAGGCCTTGAGGGTAAGTTCATTGTGGCTGTCGAATCGTTCGGCAATTTACAATCGGAACTATCTCTAGCACGTATGGGTAAGGATAGTACCTCTACAGATATGGGTACTAACGCTCGTGCTATGAAGTCATTAATGCAGACTTGTACTAATTTAGGTGCAGTTACTCAAACTACTATCCTTTGTACTAATCACGTGTATGATAATCCTGCGGCGTTGTTTCCTTCTATTGAAAAGAACATGCCAGGTGGTAAGTCATGTGTATATCTTCCATCAGTTACAATTCAACTAGCGCGTAAGCCAGTTAAGTCGGATGGTGGTAAGACTATGGATGGTGAAACCGCAGTGGCTCAGAAAAACTATGCAGGTATAATTATTAGAGCTCTTACTCGTAAGAATCGATTCATTAAACAGTACCTAGAAGGTGAAATGTATTTATCATTTGCATCTGGACTAGATAGATACTTTGGTATGATCGATCTAGCTGTCGGTGTTGGTGCTGTTATTAATACAGGAGCAACTTACCAGCTACCAGACGGTAAAAAGTTAGGGTATTATAAGAACTGGCGTAAGGATAAGGAGCTTTGGGAAAATACTATTCTACCTGTAGTGGAAGAGCGTATCGGTAAGGTGTGGTCTTACTCAAATGAAGAGGATGAAGAGCTGCCAGATGAAGTTGAAGAGGAAAAACCAAAACCAAAGCCGTTATCAGACCTTATTTCAGATGAGGACTAGTTCTAAGATTATAATTGCATTGTTAGTATTGAATACTATAATTCATACAGCAGAGATTATAATAGATTTACAACAAGCGGGTTATATAAAATGAGTAAGAAGTTAGTATTATCAATAAGCGGTGGTATGGATAGTGTCGTGCTATTGCATATGGCTGCTGATAGGGGATTTAAGGAAATTTACCTTATATCCTATAACTATGGTCAACGTCATGTACGTGAGCTTGACTGTGTAAAGCATCAGATTGATGCAATGAAGAGTAAGTTTCCAGATATAGTAGTAGATCACTATACTGCTGATGTTCGATTTATTCAACATCTAGCACCTACATCGTCACTTACTAATACTGATATAGATAACCCAGATATTAGTAAAATGGCAGGTGATGCTCAACCAGTTAGTTATGTGCCGTTTCGTAATCAATTGTTCAATACAATAGGATGCGCATATGCAGAGTCTAAAGGTGCAGATACCGTATGGTATGGAGCAGCGGAGGTAGATTCATTAGCAGGTTATTGGGATGGTAGTGTTGAGTTCGTAGATTCGATGAACGCGTTAATCGCTCTTAATAGAGAGAATCGAATTCAAATTGAAGCCCCGTTACTAACTATGAGTAAAGAGGCTATCGTTAAAGAAGGAGTTAAATTAGGAGTAGACTTCAGTAAGACATGGACTTGTTACTCTAATCGTAAGGACGGTCTAGCTGATGCTACTACTCCTTCATCTAGTATGAGAGTAAAAGGTTTTGTTGATGCTGGGTATCAAGATCCAATCCAGTACATTCAGCAGGATAAGCTGAATGAATTATATATGGCTAAAGGCTGTAAGAAAATTTAAACTACAACAGCAACAAAAAGAGGCATCATATATGATGCCTCTTTTTTTATGTATATTATCTATGTATATTAAAGACCGTAACGACGTAACTCTTCTAACTGCCAGTGTGTCTTTGGCTTATAACGCTCTTTAAAGCTTTGTGACTGGTCAGAAGATTTTTTATTTTGTGAACCGTTGCGCTTATCTTTACTAACTTGCTCAGTTAAGTACATACTAGTCGAGTTTGTAGTTACATTAAGGTGTTGTTGATTTTCGAAGTTCTCAGTAACTGTCTCGTAATCTTCCGCACCTAAAACAGCTTCAGCTCTTTCTTGATCACCCTCTTCACCATGCATATTGTAAAGATCATGCTTAATATCTTTGCACTCATCTTCTGTACACTTACGACCAAGTTCAGCTTCTATCATTCCTTTTACCTCTGCATAAGTCATATCTGGATCTTGTCGGGCAGTTTCAATCGCCGGACTCAAGATATTCTCAAACGCTGCATCTGAATTTCTTTGAATATCTCTAGCGTCCCCTTTATCAATACCTCCACTGCTAAGAGCTGCTTGTACTCTTGCTTCTAGTCTATCCTCTTCATCGCTCGCGTACTCACCAGGTATAGT
>JAAHTH010001755.1_pt2 | contig 16163 bp, 18 predicted proteins | sample 6116091 | NCBI WGS metagenome assembly JAAHTH01 (sample SAMN13939990, study PRJNA603662) | sponge metagenome | isolation source: marine sponge | host: Mycale hentscheli | place: New Zealand | collected 2006 | reverse complement strand
TTCTCTTAAATCTTGCACAGATGGTCCGGATGAATGTTCTGCAGGTGGTTCAGTTGGAGGTTCAACAGAAGGAGATGATGGTTGTTCAACACGGGGTTCTGGACCAGCCGTGCTTTCACTTTCTTCAATAAAAGATGCTCTCCGAGATCTTGCTTCTTGTGTTGGTTCGGTTGGTTCTGGTTCTTCCACTGGTGGCGGTTGTTGTGGTTGTGGTTCTGATGTTGGTGTTGGTTCACTCTCAACATCTTCCTCATCCAAATAACCTTTAAAATTAGATGAAGAAAAATCTGGATTTTTATGTGGGTCTTCGGCAACATCTCCAACTTTTACGGGGGTTGTTTCAGGTGTGGGGTCGGGCAAATATGCTGTTGCATCATCTTCCAATTGTAATAATCCTTTTTTCTTTCTGGGAGGTGGTCTTCTACTTGGTTGCTCAACATCTTGGTCGACTTTAAATGTTGGTTCTGTGCTTTCATCTGCAAATGGTTGAGGTATTTTACTTTTTCTTGGTGGTGGTCTTCTTGGCACACCTTCTCCAACTGGACCAGATTGTCCCGCAAATTCTCCTTCAGACATATTTATATTTCCTTCAGATACATTGCCACCATGGGATACTCTTTCACCAGGCAATAAATCGGGTGCTGCTTCACCTTTCGGCCAAAACTCATCTCTAACAAGTCGGGTTCCTTCATCAAACTTTCTCCTAAAATTAAAACTATCTCCAAATTGATTAGTGTGTTCTGCAATATGTTGTTCCATACTTTCTATACCTTCATCGCTCATCATATAATCATTTACAGCATCATCGCCTCTGGAATAAAATGCTTGGTTTTCATCTGTATAATGAGTGGATTTATTTTGTTTAATATCAGTTCCAAACATTTTATCGGCAAATTTACTACTCACTGATTCTGTTGCTTCTTGTTGTGTTTGTGCAAAATCTCTTGCTTCTCTATCAACTTCATCTCCTTCTTGAACTACGGGTTCTGCTGGTTCTTCTGGTTCTTCTGGTCTTGGCTCTGTTGGACCCGCTGTAGTCGATACATCAGTGGGGGGGCGACGAGTACGAGGAGTTCCAACATTTACACCTTCTCGTAATTCAGTTGCTCCTTCAATGGTAGGTTCTCCAACATCTGCAAATTTATCAACTTCCGGTTCTGAACCCGCCAAGTTTTCAAATGGATTTGCTACTGATTTTATTTCCCCAGTTTCATCTAAATCAATCTCAAAATCACCTTGATATGTCTGGTTAATTTTTTCATTTTTTTTTTCTTTTTCGGTTTGTTCTGCTGCTGTCGATACTTGTGGTGCTGCTGCCGGTTGAGTTGCTTGTGATACTGATTCTCTTGCCTGGTCTGTCGCTTGTGATACGGATTCGGCTGCTTGTCTTCCAAATATTTCTGCTGTTCCTTGAACCGATTGTGCAGTTTCCGATGCTGCAGAAACTCCTTGTGCTGCAACACCTTGGGCGTCTTCTCCAATCTCGTGTCCGAATTCTTGAGCATCATCATAATGTTCCGCCATTTTTTTATTTATTTTTTCCTTTGCTTGTGCAACAGAATTAACAAATGCTTTTTTAATTGTGGCACCAACACCACCTTGCTCTTCAAATGCCGCTCGTAAATCTTCTGCTGATTTTCCTTGTTTTTTTAATTCATCTAAATATTTACTTACTTTATCTTGCATTTCTAATTGTGTATTTCTTGCAGAATAAACTCCATAAGCAGACAGAGTTTCAACAACACCACTTTGTTCCAATTCAGAATCTTCTTCATCTTGATCTTTTTTAGTTACTTTATCGGTGGCATCAGATAAATTTTTTAAATAGTTTAAATTTTCCATGTTATTATATTGTTGTATCTCATCATCATCTTGAAGAGATTGTCCGGTTATTGCTATCGCCTGTGCTAAACCTTGTTGTCTAAACATTTTATATTATTAAATAATATATTTATTCATCTTCATTTATTTTTGTTTTTTTAGGGTCAGAAATCTTTGATTTCTCATATTCAATCCCTTTGGGATTTAATGTCAAAAGATATTTCTTCGGATGGAACCGAATTACCTATAATTAATGATTTATCGCCTTGTCCTATGAGTGTTTCAAATCGTAGATAAAAGGATGCCGGATTGGTTTGCGCGTCGATATAAAGGAAGGAATATTGTTCATTCATAGCATAATTATAATATTCTAAAAATCTTTCTTCTGAACCCGCCAAATCTGAATATTCCTCTACAATTTTTGCCAGTTCTCCTTTCTTACCGGCAGATTGTTGTTTAAAAATCATAATATTTGTAGCATTGGATCTTATAATTGGACTGATTGCTCGAAATTGCTGGACTGCTATGATAATACTTGTCTCGATGTGTCGAAATCTCGATGCAAGGAAACTGATGCTGTTGTTTTTCTTGAAATCATTATTAATAATATCGTCGAAAACTAATAATGCCGTCGGCATATCTTCTCTATCATACTTTTTTTGACTTTCAATAAAACTATCAATAGATCTATCACTATAACCATCTTCAACATCAAATACATCCATTAAATATTTTCCCTTGGGATCATTAAAAATACTATTTGAGTATATTTTCACTTGATTCCAGTACTCGTCTGTATACATTCCTTCGCTTTCATCTCTTAATAGTCCGACAAGTGCATTTGTTTTTCCAGAGCGAACTGAACCCGCCATCAATAATAAGAAAGGGGGTTGAGGAAGGTGGGGGTGCACAGGTTTATATTTGCTTTTATCTTCCAAATCAATAACTTTTTTAATTTTAGGTCCATTCATTTTATTATATTATAAATTATATTTTTTTTATATAATATAATCTTATAAATAATGCCACTTGATAAAAAAGGAAATAAAATATTATATAAACCCTGGAAGAACACAACAAAAAGTAGATTTAAGTATTGGGTGTATGTAAAAAAAAATGATTCAATTAGAAAGATAGGATTTGGTTATAAAGGTATGGATGATTGGAGGAGTAGGACAGCAACAAAAGAACAAAGAAAATCATATTTAGCACGCGCGAAGGGAATTAAAAATAAAAAAGGTGAACTTACATGGAAAGATAAAAATACTGCAAATTATTGGTCGATACATTACCTATGGTAAGTATTAAAAAAAATCATCCCATTGCCCGTTTTGAGAATATATAGGGTTCTGTGGTGTCGATACTGCCCTATGTAATTGTTGTCTTAATTGTTGTTGTTGTCTTTGTTGTTCTTGCTCGTCCTTTTTCTTTTTTTTTCGGGTTTTCCTTATTTTCTCATAATTAATTATAGCGTTCAATGATATTTGTTCCAAATCTACTTCTTTTGATTGAACTGGTTTGTCTACTATTGGTTTTGGGGGAGGTTCTCTATATTCATTTTCGATTACGGGTGGAGCGTCGGGAACAACGGGGACGGGAGTGGCAAAATCAACTTTCTTCTTTGGTTTGACTTTTTCCCGTAATTCTTCAAGTTGTTGTTGTTTCGCTTGTTTTTCCAGGTCCTTCATTTCTTTTTTCATAGCAGCATTTTTTCTCCGAACTTCAAGTGCCTTAACTCTTGCAGCTTGAAGTTTTTGTTTATGTTCCTCCGATAATACACGCTTCTTTTTTGGTTCTTTCACCGCCTTAATCTTCGGTGGATTAACAAATATCTCTTCTTGTTTTAATTTTATGGGTTCTGGTTCGGGTTCTGGTTCCGACTCTGTCGGCACGCCCGGTTCTTCATTTAAATCTTCTTTTGTATCCGTTTTGTCTTCAATTTTCATCTCAATATTCGGTAAAATATCCATTTATATAACTTAATATTTTATTCTATGACTATTATTTTTTAAAATTTTCTAATATAAGATTTATTCTTATTTTATATTATAAAATGTGGATTAAAATGGTCGGTAATATTAGATATGGATATGATACATATTTAGAAGCATTGGAAAATAGGAATGGATATGCAGTTGTATTAGTAGGTATAATGTACCAAAAAGATTTATTGGATTAATTATCCATATAAAAATTCTTGTAAATCTGCAACATCATTATTAATATCATCCAAAATATCAAATATACAATTACTTAAATTTTTGCTATAATAATCCTGATTAAATCTCATCTCGTATTCATCATAGGCAATATCATATAAATTCAAAAATTCAATCATTACATTATCATAATTCCTTTTAAATTTTTTTGCTTCTTGAATAATTAAATATTCTTCGCCTATCATATCGAGTATATCATCACAAAGCATAATCATTTATATTATATAATAATAGCAAATTTTAAGTTTTTATTTTTTAGATTAAAATATATTATATAATATATAAAATGCCGAAAATACCCGAAGGAGAACTCAATGTTACTGAATTAAGAAATCTCGCGCGACAGCATAATAAATTATCCATGATAAAGGGTATTGATACAATGTCGAGAAAAACATTAATGGAATCTTTTAGAGAACACGGATATGATGTAGACCATAAAAATAAAAAAATTGTTCGTATTAAACTTAAAAAGGGTGAAGTTAAAGTTGGAAAAGAGGGTGATGTTAAATCCACCGCTAAAACAAAAGAAGCAGGAAAAGTTAGACAAAAGCAAGCACGCCAAAAGAAAGCATTAAAATCATTAGGACCACAAACTAAAGCCAAAAAACCTCTGGCGGACAATGAAGAGGAGATATAAAATATATTCAATTCAGAAATTTGACTTTTATTATCCGTAATTATCATAGAATAAATTTGAAAACTATTATCCGTAATCATCACATAATTGATTAGGGATACTACTTAAAAAATCTTATATTATTAGTAAAAATACTTAAACATAATTATTACATATAATATAATAAATACGAATGGAAAAAAACAAACCAAAAATTAAAATAAATACAAGTGATAAAAATATATCTCATAAGAATATGGAAGATATTTCACTTTTAACATTTCGCCTTCAAAAAAATTCAAAAGACCCTGGATATGAATGGGCGAAAGAGAATAGGAATTTATGTGAAAAAAGAAACTTACAAACTATTATGGAATCACAACCACAAAATTTTGGTGTAATTACAGGTAAAGAAAATAATATTGTTGTTGTTGATTTGGATTTTTACAAGAATGGGGAACCTACTAAATGGAATAAAGATTTTGGTGATGATTACATTGAAAAATTCGATACATTTTCGGTATTGACTGGACGAGGTGGAATTCATTTATATTTTAAATACGATGCACAATTAAAAACAACTCAATCATCAGATTATTCAATTGATATTAAGAATGATGGAGGATATGTTGTTGCTCCATTTTCAACTATTAAAAAAGATGGAAAAACAATGAAATATGAAATTATTAAGAAAACAAGTATTAAGGAATGTCCTGCAAATCTAAAACAATGGTTATTAAATATGAAAAATGTATCGCCAGCAGTATCACCGCCATCATCTACGGATGATGGTTCTTGGGGCAAAATAGATGAAGAGTTTATCCTACCTAAATGTGATGAAGATGATTTTGTGAAACATTTGGAATCAATCAAACCTCGATATGATGATTTTGATACATGGTTAAAAGTTGGATTTATATGTTTTAATAACTTTGATGGAAATGATATTGGATTTAACATTTATAATAAATGGAGTAAAAATAGTGATAAGTATGAAGGTATAAATAGTATCAAAAAAAAATGGGATGAATTTACAAAACAAGCTGATAGTGTAGATCATAAATTAAGTTATAAACAATTACTCAAATGGAATATGGAAGATTTCCCACCAAAGAATAAATATAAAAAATGGTACACCGATGGAACTTTAATTGAAAATATGAATGAAGAATGTATGTATTATACCGAAACAGGTGATATATTATATTACAGCGATTATAATTATCATATTCAAAATAAAACCACAATTGCAAGACAATTTTATATGAAATATTCATTTGAAATTAAAACAGATAAATCCACCAAAAAAATAAATCCCTTTGATGTATGGTTAGAATCCGAAGATAGAAAAGATGTAAATAAAATTGTATTTAATCCATTTAACAATCATCGTATAGATGAATTTAATATATGGAGGGGATTTGATATTAAAAATACAAATGAAATTAATGATATATCTGATTGGTTAAATCATATTAAACACATATGGGCGGATGACGATGAAGATACATACAATTATATATTAAATTGGTTTGCTCAATTATTACAAACTCCACATAAGAAAAATAATATATGTTTGGTTTTACATTCTGTAGAAGGTGTTGGTAAAAGTATTATATTAGATATGATTGGAAACATTATAGGAAATAAATATTATTATTCCACAAGCAATCTAAAACATATCATTGGAGATTTTAATGGAGAGGCAGAGGGTAAAATCCTTGTTAATCTAAACGAAACAAATTGGGGTGGAGATAAAAAAATGGTAGGTTCATTCAAAGAATTTATAACTGACAGCACGATTGTAATTAATAAAAAAAATAAAAGTTCATACACCATAAATAACTATTCTAATACTATCATCACCACAAATGAGGACTGGATCGTATCGATAAATAGAAATGACCGGAGATTTAATTTACGAGAATGCAAAAATGTTAAATACGATAAATCTTACTATGATAAAATTGCAAAAACACCATTACAAGATATAGCAAATTATTTATACAATAGAGATATTAGTTCCTATGATAGTAGAGTATTTGTGAAGAGTGAATTACATGAAGAACAAGTAATTAAGAATTTTAATAGCGTAGAAATGTTTATTGATAATCTATTTAATAAAGAAATAGATTGTAGTTTAGACCTTGAGGATGATATACCTAAATCAGAGATATATGAATTATATAAGAAACAAATTAGTAAAAATGAAAGAGAATATAACAATGTTCATTTTTGGAGAGAGTTTAGAAAGGTATGTCCTTCTGCTATATTAAAAAATGCTAATAAAGGTAAGAAACCGCGAATGGTTATACCGGATTTAGCGAAAGCAATAGAAGATTTTGGAAAATATAAGGGATGTAAGTAAATGGGTAAAAATGAGTGAGTGGGGTAGATATATTAGGATATAGGAGGTTATAGAGGATATTATTAACTTATATCTACCTACTTACTCACTTACTTACTTACTATATATATATATAAGTAATATATGACTAAATCAACACTAAAATATAGTAAATTCAAGAAAAAAAAGGAATTGAGGAAAAATTTTTTATCCACTTCATATATTTTTACCCGCTTCCTTTTTTTTCTCTTTTTTTTTATTTGTTTTCTTACCTTTGCCTTCAAATATTTGGTCCTGTGAATATTCTTTAACTTTGGGGGCATCTGGTCCAGCTTCAAACTGCAATTCAACTAAATCATTTGGATCTTGCACTATTGGTTTTATCTTTTTTTTTTTCTTTGGCATTTTTTTTTATAATTAAAGTAATATTTTTTTATTATATTATATATTATAAAAAATGTCATTAGTGGTTTGTTCGAATATGATAGATGAAAATGATTACGATGAAAACAATATAAATAACGCCCCTTATCGATTTCATAACTCATTGAAACAAACATTTAAAATTCCTCCGAATTCGGAAGTTTCAGTACAATCTGTAAAGATAAATAAATCATCAACTTATTATTTATCTCGCAATGATAAATGGTATGAATTTTGGGGTCCAGAATTACTAACATCTAAAACTGATGAAGAAAAAACTATTTACCAACCGATAGTTTGTTTCCCTAAACTTTTAGAGGATATGGATGATGAATTAGTTGGGATGAATGATTTTATAGAAAGAATTTCCACCGCTATGAATGTTGGTGTTCCTCATCCAGATTTTTATGGACAAATTACTTTGGGTCTTAATCAAGATCCAACCACAAAAGAAATGAAAGGATACAAACTTTCGGTACAAAATCCAACTGCTCTTGCCACAGAACAGGTATATCAAGCAGATTTTAATAAAGTTGCTAATTGGCATCCTATATGGGATGGTATGGATGCTAATGAAAAATTAACATTTACACCCGGAGTTTCAGCAACTCCGACATTTCCAAGAATATCCAGAAATGCTGCAGATAAAGATGATTCATCTGAAAATACACTTGAATGTCGGAGTTTACCATTATCACACGCCCGAGGTGAATTGGTTGTTGATGTTAAAGGTTCGTATGATGCCGGTGGTGGTGAGGGGATGTCTAATACTTGGCAAATCGGATTAACTCGGGAGATTGATAGGGATGCAACCCTTAACACCGGTAATAATGAAATGGGTAATCCAGAAAATTTTAATGGTAATTTAAGCACGGGTTTTATTTCGCAAACAGATGCTCCTAAAATTGATTTTGGGTCATTTTCATATGAAATTGTTGTTACTTGTGAACCACTTACTTTAGGAACAAATAATAAATTAAAAATACATCACATGACATCAAACGAGGATCTTACTAATGATGATGGTAGTGTTGCGATGCAAGAAATAGATTATTATAGTTGGACTGGTTCACCCACCTTTCTTGCTGGTGATAGATATGACCTAACAACAAATACACATAAATTATCTAAAATAAAATATTTACTTGAAAATGAAATTGTAAGTGTTGTAGTAACTTTGGATGATAGTGCGGGCGATGGCAGTGATACTGCTGCAGATGTTACTATATGTTCATATACTCAAACATCAAATCCAAACTGCACAAAAGCACATTATCCAATTCCGATGGGTCAATTACAATGGAATTTATATCCAAGATTTATTCTTAATGGAATTGCTGACGGATCAACTGCTCGGTATTTTGAAATTGAAAGTTATTTATCAAAGCATAATACATTTAATAATTATGCATTTAATAATCCAGATAATTCTTGGGAAACCCGATTGATGAGAGAACAGGAATATCCGGATCTTATGATTTTGAATAGGCGAGTTCAATATCAATTTAGGGGCGACGGATTAAATGATAAATATGTTTATCAAGGATTAACTTATGATGCTGCACCAGCAACCAAAATTATTGGTTGGTATACAACCGACACCGCAGATGTTAGAAATTGGCAATGTATAATGGCACCTGCAACCCTATACTATGGAAATACACTGGGATCTAATCTTTCACAAAGATTAGGATTTGAAGATGACCCCATTTTAGAAGCGTCCTATAATGGTGTTACTGACGCTGACCTCCTCACACAATTCATATCATCAACTTTGCCGTCAGCACATCAAACTAAATCTTTATTTGTAAGATTGGATAATATGACACAACAAAGTGTAAATGCAGGTGTGGGGCGTCCATCTAAAATACTTTATCATTTACCGAGATTTGATGATAGTGGTAGAGATCATGGAACTGGTTTATTTTTCGAACCACCACAAAGAACATATTTAAAATTACATAATTCAGATGCACTTTATTTGAATGAATTGCAATTAAGTATTGCCAATGATGATGAAAAATTAGCAAAGGATTTAGTTGGTAAAACAATTATATGCTTACATTTCCAAGATTCATCATAAATGTTTATTTTAAAAAATATAAATATTATATAATATATAATGGCTGGATTTCATACAAAAACATTTTTAAAGCACGATGATTATATGACACCTAAATATGCTTGGGAAAATATACAACAATATATTCCAAAAGATAAAGTAATTTGGGAAGCGTTTTGGGGGGATGGAAAATCTGGAGAATATTTAACTGAATTAGGATTTAATGTGATTCATAATGATAGTGATTTTTTTGAGAGTGATGAAGGAGATATTATTGTATCAAATCCACCTTTCTCGAAAACCAAAGAAATATTAAATAGATTAAAAGAATTAGATAAACCATTTATTACAATTATGCCTTGTAGTAAAATATGTACACAATATATTCGAGAGAACTTTAAAGATAGTGATGATCCATTGCAGATTATTATTCCAAGAAAAAGAATACATTTTATTAAACAAATAAATGGAGAAATACCGAAGAATTGGAAGAATGCTTGTAATTTCGATTGTTTTTATTATTGTTATAAAATAAACCTTCCAAGAGATATTATATGGTTAGAATAATAATATTTTTTTTTAAAAATTTGACTTTTATTATCAATAATTATCATATAAAAAAATAAATTTGAATTTTATTATTAAAAAATCTCATATAAAAAAGGATTAAAAAAGGATTACAAAGATAAATTTGACAAATATTATCAATAATTCTCATACAAAAGATAAATTTGACAAATATTATCAATAATTCTCATACAAAAAAGGATTTAATAAACAATAATGAATACACAAACTCTATATATTTCATACATTCAAGCACGCCATACAGCGACAATTATTATACAATTAGGTGGTGATTTACCAAAAGAAGATTATGGTGGACAATCAACTCAATCAAAACCGACCCCACCTTCAAAAAAACCAAAAAGAGTGAGTGTTTATAATAAAGCGTATTATCAAAAAAATAAAGATAAAATGAAAGCATACCATAAAAAATGGGCTGATGAAAACCGAGAACAAATGCGTGAATTTTCAAAAAAACATTATGAAGACCATAAAGATTTTAGATGGACTTGTAATTGCTGTAATCGTAATATAAAACTGGTGTCTAAACCTATGCATCTGAAAACCAAGATGCATTTAAGAAATAGAAGGAACGCCGATGACGATAAATAAACCATAAACCATAAACCATAAACCATAAATAAATAAATAAATAAATAATTTTTATCCAAAAATAAATTTGACTTTTATTATCCGAGATAATAGCAAAAAATATCCCAAATCCGCCGTCTTCTCTACACTGGATTATTTAAAAAATATTTAAAGTTATTTATATTATATATAATAATAATATAGAATGTCTATGTCCGAAGAAGAAATCAACACCATGGTACAAAAATACAAAAATAAAATTGCAAGGGATAAACACAATTACCATACTAAATACAAGTTTGATGAAGAATATAAAGCAAGGAGGTCATTACAATCAAAGGATCATTACCAAAAAACCAAAGATGTAAGAAAAGAAAACTATAAAAATAATCCTGAATTGGCAAAAGCAAAGTCACAATATTATTACTATAAGAATAAAAATAAATTAGATCTCTTTATAAAGCGGCATCCGGAACGGGTCCAGATTCTTGCGGACTTTGGGTTGAAGGTGGCGGTATAACTTCCTCTTCCTCTTCATCAACCTCGGGAATTTCTCTCACACAACTATACAATCCCCAACAACATGTTATCGTTCTGCATCTTGATTTAAAGATAATTAATAACAAACCCCCTATTGAAGATACTATTAAAGCACTGGCACCTGCAACTTGATCCAATGAAAAATCATCCAATCTACCCATATTATATATTAATTAATATATTTATTATGATAATAATTTTATTAAAGATGATAATTTTTAATTTTTATTATATATAATTTTTATATTAGTTTTTAATATAAAATGTCTTCGTATTTCCGTCCAGGTGATAAAATTACTCTCTCTCAAACTGATGTGGAAATTAGTGCTGAAAATGGATTATCATTTCAAGAAAATCAGACAATTGGAATATATATTCCTCCTAATGTAAGGTTTTTTTCCGGTAAAGAAACTCTTTTATCTTTTGATGTAAAATTACAAACGGGAACTCAACGCCCGGAAACCATGCTACAACTGGATGGAACCATAGGTGCACAAAGTTTATTTTCCCGGGCAAGAGTGTATGCCGGAAATCGTGCACAATTAATCGAAGAACTCGATGAATATTCGACTGCTGTTATGGTAAAATATAGTTATGAAACTAATGATACAATACGAAACAAGAGGGCATTAAGCGAAGGGTGTGGTGCTTGGATCCCGGAATGCCGAGGAACTTGTGGTTCACAGAAAACTACCCAATCTAATGTTATGAGTAATCCTTATTTTGAAAAAAGATTTAAGGGTGAAAATAGATTAACTGGTGTTGCAGCTGCAGGTGATACTGATAGTGATATTAATGCAAATAAATTTCAAACTTGTCATATAGAAATGCCATTACATCTCGGATGTTTTGCAAATAATTCGAAAGCATTTCCCTGTATTTTAACTGACGGATTATATCTCGAATTAACATGCGCTCCAACTCGACAAGTTTTTAGATCCCTTGATTCTGTTACTCTTAATCGCCAGTTTTCTAATCTCCCAAGATTTAATGGTGCAGAAACTATTGGTGCCACTCTTGGAGGCACTGGAAATGTTACAAAAATATTTATTGACCCATCAACTAATATGAATGTTGATGCACAGCATTGTCCGTTTTCTGTTGGAGAAGAGATCGGTCTGTATGATAGTGCAACCGGTGATAAATTTGTGTGGGATTTAACTGGAACAAATCTACCACCCCGAATTGCTAAAATAACAACTCAAAATGATGGTGGTGGCGGTGGTGGTATAGAATATATTGAACTTGAATTAAATACTGCTGGCGGTCGCACTTGTAAGGGAGCGCACGGATCTGATGCCACTTCTGATACAACATTTTGGATATATTCTAATTCTCTTCAAACTGAAGTTGCAGCAGAAAAAGTAGATGGCACTTGGACGCCTTCATATGAAATATCGAATGTAAATCTTAAAGTTCATAGAATTGATGTTGGAAGTAGTTATGAAGCGGGTATGATGGCGAAAATGAAACAGGGTGGAGTTATTGAGTTTGATATACCATCGGTTCAATGTCATAAAAATTCCATTCTTAAATCTGATAAACAATCGACAATAAATATAAATATAGATCATCATAAAGCAAAATCAATTATTTGTGTTCCCACAGATGCTGCACTATATTCTGCTGCAGATGTGGTTACTTCAACCGGAACTTATGCTTGGCAGTCGGAAGCTGGTTCAATCTCGGGACAGCAACTACAAGATAAATGTGGTCTTGCTGGATGTGGTAATTTCTTAAAAGAATATTCATACCAGTTGAATGGTCTTTTGGTTCCAAGCAGACCAGTTTCAGTTCAGAAATCTGCTGACCCCGGAAATTCCAGTATTGCAGGACAGCATATTCTCGAGTTGGAAAAAGCACTCACGGGTGCTGGAATCAGACCAATGAGTTTTATGGATTACAAAAAGAATTTTATTATTGGCAGAGCATTAGCAATGGATACTAATACAATTTATAATGGTATTGGAATTGATACTCGCCTATTACTTCAATATGAAGGTGGAACCGATGGAACCCGTGTTGATACACTATGGAAGAATTTTGTATATCATATTAAAACAATTTCCATTAAGGGTGAGGGAATAACCATCCTCAATTAATCAAAATTTAATATAATATGTTTTCTAATAATCCTCAATGATACGGGATTTTTAATTTCTTTCATCAATCTTTTATTTTCCAATTCTTTAATGGTTTGTTTCGACATTTTAGGAGATAAATTAAAATTGTAATATATATCTTTATTTAGTAAGTTGCAAACTTTCCTCACCGATGGAATATCTCCATAGGGTTCAATATATTTAGCATCTTCAAGTATTTCATCGTAATCATCGTATAGTGAAACAGATAATTCATATTTATTATAACAATAATTTTTTATCTTTTTACATATATTAATTACATTATTTTTTTCTTTGATAGTTAAAACTTTTTTAGGATTACAATTACATAAATATTGTTTTAATTCAATAATATCAAAAAACATATACACTTCTAATTCAGGTTCAATATTATCAAGTAATAAAATATATTGTTGTAATCTTTTTACAATATCTTTTTTTTTAAATTTATCTGTATTTCCAATATCGAACTTGAAGATTTGGATTATATTGAGAAGGTCTTTTTTACTATGAGATTTATGAATAACAACCATTTATAATATAACAAATATTATATTTTAAAAAAAAAAGCGAGATATTTAAGTTATAATTAAAAAATAAAAATATATTATATATTATAAAAAGATGGCACAACTATTTCATGGAGATTGTTTAGAAGAAATGAAAAATATAGATGACAATTCAGTAGATTTAATATTCTGTGATTTACCCTATAATTGCACTTCATGTAAGTGGGACCAACAGATAATTGATTTAGATAAGTTTTGGATTGAGATTATGAGAATTAAAAAATTAAAAACACCGATATTTATGACTTGTACAACCAGGTTTGGTGTAGAATTAATAAGATCTGCTCCGAAGAAATGCCCTTTCAAATATGACTTGTGCTGGAAAAAAAGTTGTCCTACGGGATTTCTCCTTGCAAAAAAACAACCGCTTCGGATTTTTGAAATGATTTATGTATTTTATGAAAAAACACCTTTTTATGATATATCAAGTCATAAACATAAATTTCTCACGGAAAAACCGGATGAAACAATTGTTAAAGTAGCAACTGAAAAAAAGGAGAATGTTTATGGTAATATGAAAGCACATAATCTATGTGGAAAGAAAAGAGAAGCGAGATACGAACCACCATTGCCACAAAATATATTAGATTTTCAAGAACCGGAACCGGAACCAGAAAATATGTATAGTAATGCAAAAAGTTATGAAAAAGAATATAGAAAAAAGGGAAGAAGTAATGGTGCACAAACCTATGATCCGCCGTTGCCAAATAATATGTTAGAAATTAAATCAACAAGAGGGAAATTCCATAGCACAGAAAAGCCAGTTGCACTAACATCATGGATATTAAAATATTATAGTAAAGAAGGTGATGTAGTTCTCGATGCCACAATGGGTTCGGGCGGAATGGGTGTAAGTTGTAGAGATATGAATCGGAATTTCATAGGAATTGAAAAAGATGATAAAATATTCGAAATAGCATGTGAAAGAATTAATTGTTAATATAATCGATAAAAATTATTTTATTTATTTATTTTTTTTGTTGTTTTTTTATTTATTCATGGGTCGCTGTGCGGTCAGTAATTATACATCCTCCGTGTATATACATAACTGCTTCCTTCTCTTCGCCACTTGGTTCTAATCCCAATTCATCGCCTAAAAAGTCCCATATATTAAAATCTCCACAATCATCCTCATCCTCCGCATAACCCTCTTTGATTGCAGCTTTCAATTTCTCCCACTTTTCCGCTTTTGTTGATTTTTTCAATAATTCCTTTGTACATTCCGGCATATTGTTAGTATCTACGTGAAATATTAATTTTAAATCTTTCAATGTTGCTTCAAGTTCTTCTTCTTGATTTTGATGTTCAATTTCCAAATCATCAAACTCATCTTGTAGGAGTTTGTAGTTTTGTTCGAGTTCATCAAATTTACTCCTAACATTTTTTATGAAATCTTCAATATCAAACTCTTCATCTTCTTCATTAAATACATCTTCATCAAAACCCTCATTACTTATCAAATCAAACAAATCATCATTACTGTAAGTTGTCTCTTTGATTTCCGTATCCATCTGCAAACCTTCAACCAGTTCTTTTAGTTCTTTGATTTCTTTTGTCAGTCTTTCAGCGTATTCTGTGAGATTATCAAGTTCTTTCTGTGTAATATCAGCATTACCACTATTGGCAAAGTAGGTTTCAACAATATCATCTGTATGTTCATCCCATCTCTTTTCCAGTTCTTCATTTTCTTTTTTGAGTTCAGCATTCTCCTCTTTGAGTTTCTCAATTAATCCCAGTACATAATCTTTATCATCTCCACTACCAGTCATCTCATCATTAATAATTGTTTTGTAGTCCATTTTTGTTGATTGCTTGAATATATAATTCTTTTTTGTATGAGAATTATGAATAATAAAATTCAAATTTATCTTTTATATGATAATTATTAATAATAAAAGTCAAATTTCTCCATAAAAAATATTTTATTTATTATTTATTTATTTATTTATTTATTTATTTTTTTTTGTTTAATCCACAAGTTCACCATACCATTCCAAGTAATTTGCAAATGATATTTCACCGACCTTATTTAAACCTTTAATGTATGCATCAAAGTAAGGGGACCATCCTTCTTGAACTTTTGTGGCGAACCATACTTTATTATTTTGTTTTTCTGCTTTTTGAAGTTTAGCACCCAAATCCTCCTTAAAAAACTGCCTGACTTTTTTATGATCCAAAGAATTCCAAATTGGACATTTTTTTTTTAGGGTTTCAAAGAAGTTTTCCATATCAATTTCTTTTACTGGCATTTCCATTTGTCCTTTAAATGTATTTTTATTTTT